>Ga0310811_10000116_pt1 | contig 120770 bp, 115 predicted proteins | sample YCmetagenome_FD_207642 | JGI IMG/M metagenome (GOLD analysis project Ga0310811, IMG submission 207642) | Soil microbial communities from experimental microcosm in Duke University, North Carolina, United States - YC | ecosystem: Engineered > Artificial ecosystem > Soil microcosm > Unclassified... | reverse complement strand
ACCATGCGGTCGCGTTCGGCCGGACATCGATCGACTTGCGCGCGACGACGAGTTGGCCCCCGACTCGGGTCGCATCACCGGGGCGCGAGCTTTCGCATTTCGTCCGGCATCGCGGACAGTCACGTAAAGTAAGCGTTTTGACGCGCGTGTGCCACGCTTCGGCCTTCGGGAAGCCGGCACGCGCATTCATCTACGACAGGAGACCCGGCAATGAGTCGCATCGAGGACGCCCAGTGGGCCGAGCCGCTAAACGCGCTGCTGCGCGCATGGGCGCAAACCGCCGCCGCGCGTGACAAGGCCGGCGGCACCGCTTTCCACGAGCGCCGCCTGTTGCGCGACAGCGGCCTGCTTCGCCTGTCCGTGCCCGAGCAGTACGGCGGCGACGGCGCGGACTGGTCGACGACGCTCGACGTCGTCCGGCGCATGGCGCAGGTGGACAGCTCGCTCGCGCATCTGTTCGCGTTTCATCATCTGCAGCTCGCGACCATCCGTCTGTTCGGAAACGACGCGCAGATTCGCCGCTGGCACACCGGGACCATCGAACAAAGATGGTTCTGGGGCAATGCGCTGAACCCGCTGGACAAGAGCACGCGAGCGTTGCCCGATGCTGCGGGCAGCTATCTGTTCGATGGACGCAAGAGTTTTTGCTCCGGCGCGCGCGACTCCGACCAGCTGCTCGCGTCCGCATTCGACGCCGACGGGCGTCTGTTGATCGGCGTGACGCCGACGACTCGCGCGGGCATCACGGTGCTCGACGACTGGGACAACATGGGGCAGCGTCAGACCGACAGCGGCACCGTGGTGTTCGACCGCGTGCCCATCGCCGGGGACGAACTGCTGCTGCAGCCGGGACCGCTGTCGAGCCCGTTCGCGAGCCTGCGGCCGCTGCTCGCGCAGTCGATCCTGTGCCACGTCTATCTGGGGATCGGCGAGGGCGCTCTGCAGGCGGCGCGTGACGCGACGCTCGCGCAGACGCGCCCGTGGATCGCATCGAGCGCCGGGCGCCCTGCCGACGATCCGTACGTGCTCGCGCACTACGGCGATCATTGGGTCGCGCTCGAAGGCGCGCGCGCACTCGTCGAACGCGCGATGCACGCATTCGACCGCGCGTGGCAGCGCGGCCTTGCGCTGACGGAAAGCGAGCGCGGCGAAGTGGCCGTGGCGGTGGCGACTTCAAAAGTGGCGGCAGCGCGCGCGGGCCTCGACGTCGCGCATCGCATGTTCGAAGTGACCGGCGCGCGCTCGACCACCGCCGCGCTGCGTCTCGACCGCTTCTGGCGCAACGTGCGTGTGCATACGCTGCACGATCCGATCGACTACAAGGTGCGAGAACTGGGCGACTGGGCGCTCAACGGACGCATTCCGAAGCCTTCGTTCTACTCGTGAGCGCGTGCCGCCCCGGCGGGCGGCACGCGCTTAGCATGCGGACAGCTTTTCAAACGCCTATTTCTTTGTTCCCGAAAGCACTCCGGGTCACTAGATTGCGGGGTTGAGCCGCGTTTTGCGGCGCTTTTCACGCCCGGAGATTGTTCGATGAAGCTGTCCTGGTTTCGCGCACTGCGTCGCGCCCCACGTCACGCGGTGCTGCTGCTGATCTCGCTCGCGAGCCTCGCGTCGCTCGACACCCATGCGGCGACCGCGGCTGTGCCCGCGGAAATCCGCGTCGATTACGCGTACTACTCGCCGGAAAGTCTCGTCATCAAACATTTCGGCTGGCTCGAAGACGAGTTCAAGCCCGACCGCACATCGATTCGCTGGGTACTGAGCCTCGGCTCGAATCGCGCGCTGGAGTACCTGAACAGCGGCGCGATCGATTTCGGTTCGACCGCGGGACTCGCCGCCGTGCTCGGACGCGCGAACGGCAATCCGATCCGCGCGGTGTATGTCTATTCGCGCCCGGAATGGACTGCGCTCGTCGTGCGCAAGGACTCGCCGATCCGCTCCATCGCCGACCTGAAAGGCAAGAAGATCGCCGCGACGCGCGGCACCGATCCGTTCCTGTTCACGCTGCGCGCGCTGAAGACGGCGGGCTTGTCGCGCGACGACGTCGAGATCGTCAACCTGCAGCATCCGGACGGCCGCGTCGCGCTCGCCAAAGGCGAAGTGGACGCGTGGGCCGGGCTCGACCCGCACATGGCCGCCGCGCAGATCGACGACGGCGACCGTCTGCTGTATCGCAACGTCGGCTTCAATACGTACGGGTTCCTGAACGTGCGGGAGGCATTCGCGAGCCAGTATCCGCAGGCGGTCGTGCGCGTGCTGAAGGTGTATGAAAAGGCGCGCGCGTGGATCGTCGCGCATCCGGACGACACCGCGACGATCCTCGCCGACGAGTCCAGGGTGTCGCTGCCGGTCGCGAAGCTGCAACTCGCGCGCAACGACTTCAGCGATCCGTTGCCCGGCGACACGCAGCGCGCCGCGCTGAAGGCCGCCGCGCCGATCCTGACCGACGAGCAGCTCGTGAAGCCGGGCGTCGATCCCGCGAAGGTGGTCGACGAACTGATCGATCCCGTCTTTGCGCGGCCGCTCGTCGCCGCGTCGCGCTAAAACGCCGACAGAAGGCATAAGCGATGACGCAGACCGCCAGCCGCCGCGACGCGCTCGCGTCAGTTCATCCGGCGCGGGCCCGTTCGGCGCGCGATCCGCTGCGTCGCTGGCGGATGGCCGGCTTCGCGCTGCCGTTCGCCGTGCTGGCGATGATCGAACTCGCGGTGCGCGCGGACTGGCTGCCCGCGCACCTGGTGCCTGCGCCGAGCGAGATCCTCGAAACGCTCGCGCGCATGGGCGCGGCGCGCGTGGCGCGCCATGTCGGCGCGAGCACGTTGCGCGTGTTCGCGGGCTTCGGCGCGGGCGCGGGGCTCGCGGTCGTCGTCGGCGCGGCGATGGGGCTTTCGCGCCGCATCGACGCCCTCTTCGAGCCGAGCTTCCAGGCGCTGCGCGCGATTCCGTCGCTCGCGTGGGTGCCGGTGCTGCTGCTGTGGCTAGGCATCGACGAGGCGCCGAAAATCACGCTGATTGCAATCGGCGCATTCTTTCCGGTGCATCTCGCGGTGGTCGCGGGCATTCGCGGCGTGGACCGCAAGCTCGTCGAACTGGGTGCGGTTTACCGGCTCGGTTCGTTCGCACTCTTTCGCCGCATTCTGCTGCCCGCCGCGCTGCCGCAGATCGTCACGGGCCTGCGCACCGGCCTCAGTCTCGCGTGGATGTTCATGGTCGCGGCCGAGCTGATCGCAGCGACGCGCGGCCTCGGCTATCTGTTGAGCGATGGCCGCGAAACCGGCCGGCCCGATCTCGTGTTCGCGGCGATCCTGTTGCTTGCGCTGCTCGGCAAGCTGACCGACGGCGCGATGCGCCGCATCGAAACGCGCCTGCTGTCGTGGCGCGACGCGTTCGATGCCGTCGCCGAGCCTGTACACAGGGAGGCGTCGTGAACGCGGCGTCTGCGTGCCTGCTCGATGCCCGCGTGTTGCGCAAGCGTTATGGCGAGCGCGTGGTGCTCGCCGATGTCGCGTTGCAGGTGCGGCGCGGCGAGATCGTCTGCCTCGTCGGGCCGAGCGGTTGCGGCAAGAGCACGCTGTTGCGCATCGTTGCGGGGCTCGACCGCGACTATCGCGGCGCGGTGACGCTCGACGGCGCGGCGCTCGACGGGCCGTCCGCGCGCATCGGCGTGATCTTTCAGGAACCGCGCCTGCTGCCGTGGCTTTCGGTCGCCGACAACGTGGGCTTCGCGGCCGGACGTCGTGGCGGCCGCGATCCGCGCACCGCGCAACTGATTGCGGAAGTGGGCCTCGCCGCATTTGCTGGCGCGCTGCCGGCAGCGCTGTCGGGCGGCATGGCGCAGCGCGCCGCGATCGCGCGCGGCCTCTTCGGCGAGCCCGAATTGCTGCTGCTCGACGAGCCGTTCAGCGCCGTCGACGCGATGACGCGCATGCATCTGCAAGCGCTGCTGCTCGACGTGGTTGCGCGCCACGGCACGAGCGCGATCGTCGTCACGCACGATCTCGACGAAGCGCTTTATCTCGGCGACCGCGTATTGATGCTCGCGGCCGACCCCGGACGCATCGACGGCGAGATTGTCGTGGACGTGCCGCGTCCGCGCGACCGGCGCGATCCTGAACTCGCGCGTCTGAGAGCACGCCTCATCGACGCGTTCCATCGCTTCTGGGAAGAGTCGGGCGTCGCCGCGCAGCGCTGACGCGCTAACCGGCGAAGCGCGGCTCCGGCAGTCCCCGCACGCCGAGTCCGCTCACCGCGAACAGACCGCCCTTGTCGCGCTCCTTTTGCGGAATGCCCCACATGGGCCGCCCCATCGTCGTCACGTACAGCACGTCGAGATTCGGGCCGCCGAACATCACGCTCGTCAGATTGCGCACCGGAAACGGCACCACGCGATCGAGCTTGCCGTCCGGCGCGTAGCGCAGGATGCGTCCGCCGAACACGAGCGCCGTCCACACGTAGCCTTCCGAATCGACCGTCGCGCCGTCGAACGTGCCGGCCAGGTCGCGCGCCGACGCGAACACGCGCCGGTTCGTCGCCGCGCCCGTTTCGATGTCGTAGTCGTACGCGTACATCTGCCGGTCATACGTGTCCGTGAAGTACAGGGTGCGGTTGTCCGGACTCCAGCACGGCCCGTTCGAGCAGCTGATGCCGCCGTCGAGCCGCGTGATCGTACGGTCCGCGTCGAGCCGGTACAGACCGCCGCTGCGCGTGGAGCGCTGTCCGCGATCCGCGTCGTAGCGATCGAAGTCGTACGCCATCGTGCCCGCGATGAAGCGCCCCTTGCGGTCGACCTTGCCGTCGTTGAAGCGCGTCTCCGGATCGTCGTGCTCCGGGTCGCCGATCAGTTCGACCGACTGCGCGTCGAAGTCGTAGAAATGCAGCCCGTTCGCGAGCGCGACGACCGCGCCGCCGCCCTTTCGCAGCGCCATCGAGCCGATGTGCCGCGGCACGAAATAGCGCCGCACGTCGCTGCCGTCGGCGCGGCAGCTGTAGATCTCGGCAGCGGTGCTGTCGATCCAGTACAGCCGCTCCTCGTCGAAATCCCACAGCGGCCCTTCTCCCAGATGGTTGTTCGCATCGACTAGCAGACGGGTTTCGGTCATTGCTCTCTCCGATAGGGTCATCTTGTCAGGCGTCGCGGTCGCGTTGCAGCGCGCGGCGATGCGCGAGCAGCGCCATCAGCCGCTGGTCGCGCCAGCGGCTGCGCGACTCGATTTCATCCAGCGGCAGCGCTTCGCGCCGCTCCGCATGCAGCCGGTCGGTCGTGTCGCGCGACCAGTCGAACGGTACGCGCGACGCCGCAATCGCACGATAGGTGCCGCCATAGCGGCCCGCATAGTCGGCGACGCCACCGGGCGCGTTCAGGTCGATCGTCTCGAACGGCCCCATGAACGACCAGCGCAGGCCGAGGCCGTCGCGCATCACCGTGTCGAGGTCCGCCGCGCTCGCATAGCCTTGCGCGTACAGGCTCATCGCCTCGTCGAGCAGCGCGCCTTGCAGCCGGTTCAGCAGAAAACCGTCGATCTCGCGCGCGACGATCACCGGCTTCTGGCCGACCGACGCGTAGAACGCGCGCGCGCGATCGAGCGTGTCGGGCGCCGTCCACGGCGCGCCGCACAGCTCGACGAGCGGCACGAGCGACGGCGGATTCACCGGATGCGCGACGATGCAACGCGTGCGGCCTGCGAGCCCTTCGCCGAACGTGGACATCTGCAGCCCCGACGTCGAACTCGCGAGCAGCGCATCGGGCTTCGTCAGTCGATCGAGCTGCATGAACAGCTCGCGCTTCGCATCGACCTGCTCGGCGATGTTCTCCTGCACGAGGTCCACGTCGCGCACCGCGTCCGCGAGCGTCGTGCACACCGCGATGCGCGCGGCGATCGTCGTGGCCGGTTCGTCGACGAGCCCGTAGCCGGCCAGATCGTCGAGCGTCTCGCGTATCGCGTGCGGCGCCGCCGCGAGCATACCGGCGTCGGCGTCGTACAGATTCACCGCGAGGCCCGCGCGCGCGAACACGATCGCCCATGCGCGTCCGATGCGTCCCGCGCCGATCACCGCCGTGCGGACGGTTTGTGCTGCTTGCGTCATCTGTGTGTTCTCCGTTGTTGTCGTCACGCCTTGCGATCGCGCAGCGTGATCACTGCCGCGAGCACGACGAGTCCGTTGATGATGTCGCGCACCGCGGGCGGCACGGTCGTGCCGGCGAGCAGCGTGCCGAGCGCGGTGAGCAGCAGCGCGCCGCCGAACACGCCGAGATAATGGCCGCGCCCGCCGGTGATCAGCGCGCCGCCCACGACGACGACCGCGATCGACGGCAGCAGGTACGGGTCGCCCATCCCGAGGAACGCCTGGCTGCTGAAGCCCGCGAGCAGCACGCCGACCAGCGCGGAACACAGCCCGGACAGGCAGTACACGGCGATCAGCGTGACGCCGACGCGCACGCCCGACAGGCGCGCCGCGATCTGCGAGTTGCCGACCGCGTACAGGCGGCGTCCGAACGGCGTGCGGTGCAGCAGCAACAGCGCGATGACGAGCAGGACCGGCACGCTCCACGCGGCCGGCGACAGCGCGCCGAGCCGCTCGTTCGTGAACGCGGCGAGCGCGGGCGGCGCCCACCCTTGCGGCGAGCCGTTGCAGTAGATCAACGTGAGTCCTTGCAGCAGGCCGTTGGCGGCGAGCGTGACGACGATCGGCGGCAACCCGAGCGTGACGACGCCGACGCCGTTGAAGAACCCGACCGCGATACCCGCGCCGAGCGCCGCCGGCACCGCCCACCACGCGGCGGCGTCGCTGCCGTGCGTGAGCCCGGTCAGCAGCACGCCCGACAGCGTGATCAGCCACGGCACCGACAGGTCGAGGCCGCCGGTCAGGATCACCGCGCCCTGGCCGAGCCCGAGGATCGCGAGAAAGAGCGTGAGCGTCAGCAGGCTGCTGTAGAAGTTCGCATTGACCAGTACATGGAAGCCGTACACGAAGCCGGTCACGACGATCACCGCGGCGAACAGCGCGTAAGCCGGCACCACGTACTTGACCCATTCGCGATTGCGCTCGATCCAGTCGGCGAGCCACCGGCCGGTCAGCTCGGTGTTCTGGATCGCCCGGTATTCCTTCACCTCGAACACGACGCGGCGCGCGTCGCGTGTATCGCGTGCGTAGGTGCCGTCGAGCCGCGCGCGCATCCAGCGCGCGCCGTGCCGCACCGCGTGGTGCAGTGCCGAGTGCCGCCCCACCGACGCGCCCAGCACCGCGAGCACGAGGATCACGGCCTCGGCGATCGTCGTGTAGAACGCCGACACGTTCAGCACGAGCAGGATGTTCACGGTGATCATCAGCGTCATCGCCGCGAACACGGTGCCGACGCAGCCGCCCCGCCCGCCGCCGAGCAGCGTGCCGCCGAGCACGACCGCCGTGAACATCGACAGCAGCAGCGGCCGGCCGACGAGCGGATCGGCGGAGCCCGTCTGCGCGGACACGTACAGCCCCGCGAGCGCATAGAACACGCCCGCGAGCGCATACGTGGCGACGCGGTAGCGCGCGACCGGCATCCCGTTCGCGTACGCACTGTCCGGGTCGCTGCCGAGCGCGTACAGGCCCACGCCGAAGCGCGTGCGGCGGATGAACCACCACGCGGCGAGCGCGACGATCAGGATCCCTGCGGACATCGGCAGCTTGTCGGGTATCAGGTCCGACGTGACGAACGCGGAGAACTGATCGCCGACGGTGCCGCCCGGCTTGTTCTGGATGAGCATCGTCACGCCTTGCACCATGAACATCGTCGCGAGCGTGACGACGATCGACTGCAGACGGAACCACGCGATCAGCGCGCCGTTCACGAGCCCGACGCCGCCGCCGATCGCCGCGATCAGCGCGACGCCGGCCCATTGCTCGACAGGCGACCCGGCGACGAAGCGCACCGCCAGCACGTTCGCGAGCGACACGACTGCCGACGCGGACAGGTCGAAGCCGCCGGTCAGCACGACGATGGTTTGCCCGATGCCGGCGAGCGCGAGCGTCGCGCCGCTCGATATCAGCTGGCCCACGTCGTACAGTCCGATGGGCGTCGTGGACAGCGACACCCACGCGATCACCATCGCGGCCAGTGCGCCGATCGCGATCACGAGCCCGCGGGCCCGTGTGAGACGCGCGGCCAGGCGGAACCGAGGGGCGAGTTCGCCCGGGTGCTGCTCCGATGACGCAATCGCATTGCTCATCACTTCTCTCCTGATTGCACGCCTGTCAGCTCGCGAGCATCCGGCGCATCACGTTTTCTTCGGTGAGCGCGTCGCCGTCGAGTTCCGCGACGTTGCTGCCGCGATAGACGACCGTCACGCGGTCACACACGTTGACGAGTTCCGGCACGTCGGTCGAATAGAACAGCACCGCGCCGCCGGCCGCCGCGAACGCGCGCATCAGCACGAAAATCTGGTGCTTGGTGCCGACGTCGATGCCGCGCGTCGGGTCGAACATCAGCCACACGCGGCTTTGCGTGAGCAGCCATTTCGCCATCGCGACCTTCTGCTGGTTGCCGCCCGACAGCGAACGGCACGGCTTGTACAGCGCGCGCGGATTCACTTCCATCTGCGCGAGCACGCGCGCCACCGCCGCGCGCTCGCGGCGGCGGTTGATCAGCCCGAAGCGCGTGAAGCGCCCGATCACCGGCAGCGCGATGTTCTCGGCGCCCGACAGCCGCAGAAACAGCGCCTCGGTCTTGCGGTCCTCGGGCAGCAGGCTCGTCGACACGCCCGACTTCAGCGAATCGGCGGTGGACGTGAGCGTGACCGGTTTGCCGTCCGCGAGAATCTGCCCGCCGTCCGCGAACTGCGCGCCGAACAGCGTCTCGAAGATTTCCCGCTGCCCCATGCCCTGCAGCGCGGCAATGCCGTGCACTTCGCCGGGCTTCACCGCGAGGCTGAAATCGTTGACGACGCCGCCGACGCGCAGATTGCGCGCCTCGAGCGCGGGCGGCGCGACTTCCCGCACCGGGTCGGCGGGCGGCGCGACCTTCGGCGGATACTTCGCGTCCATCGAGCGCCCGATCACGAGCCGGATCACGTCGTCATCCGAAATATCGGCCGTGTCGAACGCGCCGACATCGCGGCCGTTGCGGTAGATCGTCAGGCTGTCGCAGAACTCCCGCACCTCCTGCATCCGGTGCGTGATGAACACGAACGTGACGCCGCGCGCCTTCAGCGCGTCGATGCGGCGCGCGAGCCACGCGACGTCGCGGCCCGACAGCGCGGACGTCGGCTCGTCGAGCAGCAGCACTTCGGGGCGCCGCGCGATCGCCTTCGCGATCTCGATCTTCTGGCGCAGCGGCAGCGACAGATCGCACACGTATGCGCCCGGCCGCACGTCGGTCAGCTCCAGTTCGTCGAGCCACTGCGCGACGATCCGTTGCGCCTCCCGCTGCCGGATGCGGCCCGTGACGCCGGCCGGCTCGTACGACATCAGCAGGTTCTGCGCGACGGTCAGGTCCGGCACCAGCGTCATCTCCTGGAACGCCGTCTGCACGCCGACCCGATGCGCGTCTTTCGGCCCGCGCATCTGCACGTCGCGCCCGAGGATCGAGATCGTGCCTTCGTCCGGCTGCATCAGCCCGGACAGCAGCTTCACCGTCGTCGACTTGCCCGCGCCGTTCTCGCCGAGCAGCGCGTGCACCTCGCCGCGCCGCACGCGAAACGATGCGCCGTCGAGCGCGATCGTCGCGCCGAAGCGCTTCGTCACCTTCGCCAGATCGATCGCCCACTGCGGGGCGAGCCCTGCTGCCGCTGTCGTTGCATCCATCGCCACGGCCGTCATCGCATGCCTCCTTCGTGTCGAACGCCGGGGTCAGTCCGGCTTGCCGGTCAATGCGGCGTTGAAGCCCACTTCGCTCGTCTCCGGCGAGTAGATGTCCGCGAACCAGCCCGGCGGCACGCGCTCCGGCGGGAACGCGCTGCAACCCGCCTTCAGTTCGTCGATCGAGCCGGTCTTGCAGAGCTTCGACCCTTGCGTGTCGACGAGCGGCAGTTTCAGCGTCACGTGCTGCGGGAAGTCCTTGCCTTCCAGCTTGCCGACCGCGAGCTTCAGCGCGAGCGCGCCGGAATACGGCGGCGAGCCATACGAGATCGACGGGAAGCCGAGCGAGCGATAGCTGCCCGAGCCCTTCACGGAACCGGCCGGCAGCATCTGCACGCGGTGACCGTTGGACGACTCGCCGGCACACGGCCGGATCTTGTTTTCGGGGATTCCCGCGTCGAGTTGCATCGACACCGCCGTGAAGCAGCCGACCTGCATCCACAGGCCGTCGATCTTGTCCCAGCCGTTGGTCGCGAGGATCTTCGACAGCTCCGTCTTCGCGGTGGCCTGGCTCCACATGCCGGTGCCTTCCGCGATCACGTGAATGCCCGGATATTTCGCGAACACCTGCTTCGCAGCCTCGGTGCGCCCGCGATCCACCGACGTGCCCGGCACGCCGTTCATCATCACGACGTTGCCCTTGCCGTTCAGCGTCTTCGCGAGCCATTCGGCGGTCACGCGGCCGGCCTCGTGCTGGTCGATCGTGATGTTGTGCGCGCACGGCTCGGTGACTTCCGAGTCGTATGCGGCCACCACGACGCCCTTCGCGCACGCGTTGTGGATCGCGCGATTGAGCGCGGTCGGCGAGATCGGATAGATGACGATGGCCTTCGCGCCCGCCTGCACCATCGAGTTGATCTGCTGGATCTGCTTTTGCGCGTCGGTGCCGGCCACCTGCACTTCGAGGTCCACCTTGTCTTTCAGCGCCGGCGTCTGCGCCATCGCCTTCACCATGTTGGCCGCCTCGGTCTGCCAGTCGTTGCCGACATAGCTCATCGACAGATAGACCTTGTACTTGCCCTCCGCCGACGCCGGCAGCGATGTCGCGCAAGCGGCCACGCACAGCGCACCGAGCGCGGCTCGCGCGAGCCTGCGCCACGTTCCTTCGTTAATGTTCATGTCGTCCTCGTTGTCTCATCCTGCTGTTATGGTCAGTCGATTGAATCGACCGGTGAAGCACTTCACGTTTCCACGTGCGGCAGCCGCGCGGAAGGCGGCAGCACAAGTCCCGCCGACCCCGGCACGACGTCCGGATCGTGACCGGGAATCACGAAGTCCGCGATCTGCCGGATGCGCCGCAACGACGCCAGCTCGGCTCCGGTCTCGTAGACGATGCCGACCGGCACGCCGTCCACGATGTTCTCCATGCAGTTCGCGCAGTCGCCCGCGATCACGACGACGCCGTCGTCCGTCTGCACCGCGACCGACTGATGGCCCGGCGTGTGGCCGGGCGTCGGGATCACGCGCACGCCCGGCACGATGTCGACGATCCCGTTGACGAACCACCAGCGGAAATACGCGAGCGGCTCGCGGCCGATCAGGAACTCCTGGTAGAACGTCGCCTGGGTCGGCAGCGGCCGGCCGGCGTATTCCCATTCGGTCTGCTGCACGATGAACCGCGCGTTGCGAAAGAGGGTGTTGCCGCCCGAGTGGTCGTAGTGCAGGTGCGTGTTGATCACGATGTCGACGTCGTCCGCGCGCCAGCCGACGTATTCGCGCAGCGCGCGTTCGAGTCGCTCCTCGGGCTTCTGCTCGCACGGGCAGACGAAGCTCGACACCCACGCGGGGTCGTGAATGCCGGTGTCGACGACGATCTTCTTTTGCGCGCCGACGATCGCCGTCGACCACACCGGAATGCGCAGCGTCTGACCATAGTGCCGCCCGTACACAAGCGACGAATGATCGACCGTGAGCCATCCGGTCGGCATCGCGACCACTTTCAGTGTTGCAGTTGCCACGTGAAGCCTCCGGTCAGAAGTTCACTTCGTTTCCGCCCTTGAGCGACAGCATCTGGCGCGCCTCGGCGGGCGTGGCGACTTCCAGCGACAATCCTTCGATCACCTGCCGAATCTTGCGGACCTGGGCCGCGCTCGATTCAGCGAGCTTGCCCGGTTCGATCCACAGCGAATCCTCGAGGCCGACGCGCGCATTCGAGCCTTGCGCGACGCCCATCGTCGCGAGCGGAATCTGGTTGCGGCCGGCGCCGAGAATCGACCACACGTAGTCGCCGCCGAACAGGCGGTCGGCGGTGCGACGCATGTGCATCAGATCCTCCGGATGCGCGCCGATGCCGCCGAGCAGCCCGAACACGCTCTGCACGAAGAACGGCGGCTTCACGAGCTTGCGATCGACGAAGTGCGCGAGGTTGTACAGGTGCGAGATGTCATAGCACTCGAACTCGAAACGCGTGCCGTTCGCACCGCACGACGTCACGATGTATTCGATGTCGGCGAACGTGTTCTTGAACACGAGATCGCGGCTCTTTTCCAGATGCTCGCGCTCCCAGTCGTGCTCGAACGTCTCGAAACGCTGCAGCATCGGATACAGGCCGAAGTTCATCGAGCCCATGTTCAGCGACGCGACTTCAGGCTGAAAGTGATGTGCGGGCCGCAGACGCTCGGCGACCGTCATATGCGGGCTGCCGCCGGTCGTCAGGTTGATCACCGCGTCGGTGTTCGCCTTGATGCGCGGCAGGAACTCGGCGAACACGGCCGGGTCCTGCGTGGGGCGGCCGTCGTTTGGATCGCGCGCATGCAGGTGCAGGATCGCCGCGCCCTCGGCGGCGGCGGCGAGCGCCGCGTCGCCGATCTGCTGCGGCGTCACCGGCAGGTACGGCGACATCGACGGCGTGTGGATCGCGCCGGTCGGCGCGCAGGTGATGATGACCTTGCGTTTTGCTGCTGCCATATCTGTCTCCTGATCGATCGGGTCGTGATGCGCTGCGAGCGTCGCGCCGCGCGGATACCGCACTACAGCACTACAGCACCTCGACGTTGCCGCACACCGAGATCGCCTGCCCCGAGATGCCGCCGCCGCCCGGCGAGCACAGGAACAGCGCGAGCGCGGCCACTTCTTCGGGCGCCGTCATTCGTCGCAGCGAAATCTTCGCGAGATACTCCTTTTCCATTTCTTCATACGTGATGCCCAGCTTTTCCGCGCGCGCCGCAATCACGCGCTCGATGCGCGGACCTTTCACGATGCCGGGCTGAATCGCGTTCACGCGGATGCCGGACGGCCCGAGTTCGATCGCGAGACTCTTGATGAGCCCGACGATCGCCCACTTGGTCGCGGCGTAAGGCGTGCGATACGCGTAGCCGAGCCGTCCCGCGACCGACGACAGCGCGATGATCGCGCCGCCGTCCGGCGATTCGCGCAGCAGCGGCACCGCGCGCCGCGCGAAATAGAATTGCGCGTTCAGATTGACGTCGACGGTTTGCTCCCACTGCGCGACGTCGAGTTCGTCGATGCCGCCGGTCGGCCCGGCAACGCCCGCGTTGTTCACGAGCACGTCGAGACCGCCCAGCTCGCGCCGGACATCCGTGAACACGCGTTCGACGGCGTCCTGGTCAGCGACGTCCGCAGCGGTGGCGGTGATCGGCGAGCCGCTCTCACGCAGCGCGGCGATCGCGGGCTCGCTGACGTCGCACACATGGACGCGGGCGCCGGCCTCCGCGAACGCATTCGCGATCACGAGACCGATTCCGGACGCGCCCGCCGTCACCAGCACGCGTAATCCGGCACGAGGCGTCAATGTCGGCAAAACCTTCATACCCGCTCCTCCTATTGATTAGGGTCCCTATGTATTAAACGGACTGTTAACCGTCAGTCCTTCAGTCCTGCGCGGGAGTGCGAAACAGCCGGGCTACGCGCGCCTTTCCCGCAGCTGCCCGAGGCGCTCGGCGAGGTCTTCGGCGGCCTCGCGGATGTCCTGCTCGATGCCCTTGCGAGCTTGCGCGCCATCGTGCAGGCTCAGCGCGTCGACGATGATCCGGTGGGCGACCATCGAGCGCTTCATATGGCCGACGTCCGGCGCGACGAGATTCAGAAACGGGCCGATTCGCATCCACAGGTTCTGGATCGTGCCGAGCGTCAGCGCGCTCGCGCCGTGCGAATAGATGGCGATGTGGAATTCGAAGTTGCTTTGCAGGTAGTCCGAGGATCGGCCTGCATCCGCGTGCGCGTCCATCTCGTCGAAAATGCGCTGGACGGGCGCGATCTGGTCATCGGGAATGCGTCTTGCCGCGCGCTCGGCCACGCAGCCTTCCAGCGCGATGCGCACGTCGCGCAGTTCTTCGAGCAGGTCCAGCGTCATCGGCGGCACCATCAACGCGCGGCCGGGTCCGTCGATCAGCGCGCCTTCCGCCTGCAAGCGCGTGAGGGCCGCGCGCACCGGCATCGTCGACGAGCCGACCGCGTCCGCCACGCTGCGCAGGCTCAGCAACTGGCCGGGCGCGAAGTGCCCGGTCATGATCGCCTCGCGCAACTGCGCATACAGACGCTCGGCCATCGTTTCCCGCTCGACGATTTCGAGCGGCGGCAAACGCGATCCCGTAGAAGACGCCAAAGCAAAACTCCGTGACGGTGTGACCTGTGATCACAGTCTGGTAGCGCATGGCACGCGTGTCAACTGCGGGAAAACGCGAACAGGGGCCAGCGGTTCGGTTCGACGAACCGCCGTTGACAAGCACTGCGGGACCGCGGCAACGCTATTTGACCGTGTCGGCCGCCGCCTTGCAGACCGCTGCATCCTGGTCGCCCGTGCCGCCGCTACAGCCGATTGCACCGATCAGCTTGCCGCCCTCCACGAGCGGAAAACCGCCCGGCGACGCGACGAGTCCCGGGTCCAGCGTGCTGACGTACGAATGTCCCGTTTCGAACTGATTGAACCAGACGCGGGTTTCGCGCCGGAATCGCGCCGCCATCCGGGCCTTGGCCTGCGACACCGAAATCGACGCGTATTGCGCGCCATCCATTCGTTCGAACGCAACGAGGTCGCCATGCGTGTCGACGACGGCGATGTTCATCTTCCAGTCGCGCCTTTTTGCTTCGTTTTCCGCGATCGCGACCAGCTTTTTCGCGGCGTCCAGATCAATCGGCGTGCCGTATGGAATATCGAATGGCATCTTGTCGGGCGTGCCGCCCGCGGACGGCGGCGCGGGCGGGGTCTGTGCCGCCGCCGTGATGCCCACGGCGAGGCACGCCGAAGATGCAACGTAGACGAGCTTGTGCATTGAATCATCTCCTGTTGATCGATAGGAGACGGCACCATGGTGTCGTCGGTCGAGCGTTACCCCCCGGTGCTGCAATGAGTCGGTCTGTGACGTCAGAACTGCGGATCGAGCAGCGCGAGCGCGTGTTCCAGCAGCTTTTCGAAAAGCGGACGGCGGCGCCACGCATCGAGCGTCACGCGTTTCGAGAGGCCGACGTCCGCTTCGAAAATCACCGTCTGCCGGCGTGCGAAGTCGCGATCGTAAATGTTGAGATTAGCCTCGTCGTTGAGCTTGAACGAGCGGCTGTCGAAATTCGTCGAGCCGACCGACACCAGATAGTCATCGACGATCAGCAGCTTGCAGTGGTACATCGTCGGCTGATACTCATACATCTCGACGCCCGCTGCAAGCAGGTTGCCCCAGCTCGCGCGCGACGCTTCGCGCACCGTGTGCGCGTCGATGTGCTTGCCCGGCGTGATGATGCGCACCTTCACGCCACGCTTCGCGGCTTCGACGATCGCGTTGATCGTCAGCTTGTCCGGCACGAAGTACGCGCTCGACAGATCGATCGAATGCGTCGCGGCGGTGATCGCCATCAGGTACATCAGCTGCATGTCGTCGCTGCCGCCCGACGGCGAGCTGCTGAACATGTGCGCGAAGCCGTCGCCTGCTGCGTCGATTTCGGGAAACCAGGTCGGACCGTGCAGCACGTTGCCGGTCGCCTTGATCCAGTTGTCCATGAACACCGCCTGCATCTGTCCGACCGTTGGACCTTCGACGCGAAAGTGCGTATCGCGCCAGTGCCGGTCGTCCTGCGCGTGGCCGGTCCATTCGTCGGCGATCCCGACGCCGCCGGTGAAGCCGATGCGTCCGTCGATCACGAGCAGCTTGCGGTGCGTGCGGTCGTTCATGCGCCCAAGACCGGTCCAGTGCGGCTTGTGATACTTGACGACCTCGGCGCCGGCCTCGCGCAGCATCTGCAGATAGCGCCTGTCCATTTTCGACGACCCGACCCAGTCGAGCAGCACGCGCACCGCCACGCCGTCGCGCGCCTTGTCGGAGAGCGCACGCGCGAATTCCTCGCCGATGGCGCCGGCCCAGTAAATGAAGGTTTCGAGCGTGATCGTGCGCTCTGCCGAGCGGATGCCTTCCAGCATCGACGGAAATATCTCGTCGCCGTTCAACAGGACGTCGAACCGGTTGCCGCCGATGACGGGCGGGCCGAGCAGCAGCCCCATCGAGCGAATGAATTGCGGATCGTCACTGGCGTACAGCCGATCGATCTTGTGCTCGATCTTCTTTTCGCCGCTCGTGAGGTTCGCAATCACGAGCACGACGACAAGCGTCGCCACCACCGTCAGCACAATCAGGGCAATCGTCGGCATGCGCGAGCCTCATGGGCCGAACATCGGCCGGTCGTCACTCGAATTCGTCGTATTGTGGCAGGTCGTCGGCGATCGAATGCCACGGTGCCTTCGAGCCGACGAAAATGTGCGCGGTAGGGCGAATCGTCGGCGTATCGACGAGCGTTCCCAATGTCACGTGAGCGTATTCGCCGTTGCGCACCACGGAAAAAAGAAGGCTCCCGCACCGCTTGCAGCGCACGTCGTGCGAGGCGTTCTCGTCGCCGAAAATCAGCAGGTCGTGTTGACCATCCGTGATGCTGAGCTTCCCGCGCTCGATCCCCGCGAACGGCTTGAACGCCGAGCCCGTCGCACGCCGGCAGTTCGAACAGTGGCAGTTCAACGCGTAGACGAATTCGTCGTTCACCGCGTAATGGACCGCACCGCAAAGGCACTGGCCGGCTAGCGATCGGGTCATGGGGATCCCCGCAAGCGTGGCTTACCAGCGTTGATGGACGTGAGGCGCGATATGCTGCCGATAGACTTCGCGCACGCGCTGCATCACGTCGTCGGACAGCGGCGCAAGATTCGCCGCCGACACGTTCGACTCGGCCTGCGCTGCGTTCTTGCTGCCCGGAATCACGACGGAGACCGCCTCTTCCATCAGGATCCAGCGCAGCGCGAGCTGCGCCATCGACGCATTCACCGGCACGAGGCCGCGCAGTTCGTCGACGGCGTTCAACGCGACGTCATACGGCACGCCCGAGAACGTTTCGCCGACATCGAACGCCTCGCCATGACGATTGAACGCACGATGGTCGTCCGCGGCGAACACCGAACCGGCGGACAGCTTGCCCGTCAGCATGCCGCTCGCGAGCGGCACGCGCGCGATCACCGCAACGTTCTTCTTTTGCGCTTCTTTGAAGAACAGATCGGCGGGACGTTGACGAAACATGTTGTAGATGATTTGCACCGAAGCGACGTTCGGATATTCGATCGCCTTCAGCGCTTCTTCGACCTTTTCGACCGATACGCCGTAAAAGCGGATCTTGCCGGCGGCGACCAGGTCGTCCATCGCGTCGAACACTTCCGGGCGGTAATAGACCTCGGTCGGCGGGCAATGCAGCTGCACGAGATCGAGTGTATCGACGCCGAGGTTCGACAGACTGCGGTCGATAAAGCCCTCGAGCGCGCGCTTGTTCAGATAGCCGCTCGTGACGTGCGGGTCGAGCCGGCGTCCGAGCTTGGTGGCCACGATCGGGCGCTCGCCGCCACGCTGGCGCAGCACGTCGCGGATGATCCGCTCCGAGCGGCCGTCGCCGTAGACATCGGCCGTGTCGATGAACGTGACGCCGCTATCGAGCGCCGCGTTGAGCGCGGCGGTTGCATCGTCCTCGCCGACATTGCCCCACGATCCGCCGATCGCCCATGCGCCGAAACCGATTTCCGACACGTTCCAGCCGGTACGGCCGAATGTTCTTTTTGCAAGCGGCATTGAAGTGCTCCTCCATGAATTTTGCCGAATCGCGTCGGCAGCGTGCCGACGGCCTTTTCTCGACAGTGTAGCAAGGAGGCAGCGCCGTCGACGTGCGAGGTAGGTTGGCGCGTCGCCGTCAGAGGTGCAAAGAATCGAGTGCGCCGCGCAAACGCATTCCGACCGGCAGCAATGTGCGTGCCGGTCGGAACGGGCGCGAAGCCGATGTCGTTAGAACTTGTGGCGAATGCCGACGCGTGCGACGAACTGATTGCTGTTCGACGAAATCGCGGTGGTATCGGTGATCGCGGCGACGGCCGGTCCACCCGTCGAGTCGTCGCCGAGCGCGCGCTGATAGATCGCCATCGCGTACACGTCGGTGCGCTTGGACAGCGAGTAGTCGACCGACGCCTGGTATTGCAGATACTTCGCGCGATCGACCGGGGTGCCGTCCTGTTGCGTCAGCGCATTGCGAGTGACGTAATCGGCAGCCACGAGCACGCGCACCGTCGGCGAGAACCGATAGAGCGCATTGATCTGCACGTCGTTGAACGTGGCCGTACTGCCCGCCGCGAAACCGGACGCCGGACCGTTTGCGCCCTTCGGCATCGGGTTGCTGCCCAGATTCATGAACTTCGCGTTCGAATACGTCGCGCCGATCGTCGCCGGACCGAACGTATAGGACCCGCCGAAATCGATCAACTGGTAGGTGTTCGCACTCATGAAGCCCGAGTAGATCGGCGTCATCAGCGTTTCGGGCAGGCTCGACATGGACGTGCTGAACATGCCGGTGCCCGGATTGCGCGCGTTCAAATAGGCGGCGCCGAAGCCCACCGGTCCCTGGTTATACGACGCGCCGAGCGACCAGATCTGATTGTTCGTGAAGTTGCCGGGCGTGCCGCCGAGGCTGTACGTGCCGCCGAACTTGAAGCCCGAATACATGGGGCTCATGTATTTGATCGAGTTGTTCGAGTGGTAATCGATGTTCGAGTTGTCGAGGTCGCCCGGATGCGCGCCATAGACGCCGCCGCCCAGCTGGCCCGCCGCGAACTGCGCGGCGTAGTCGAACACGGAGTCGTACTGGCGACCGAGCGTGACCGAGCCGAACTGGCTGCTGCTCAGGCCCACCCACGCCTGGCGGCCGAACAAAAGGCCGTTCTGACCAAGCCCGCCGGTATTCAGGTTAAAGCCGTTTTCGAGCATGAATACCGCTTTCAGTCCGCCGCCGAGATCTTCGGTGCCGGTCAGGCCGAAGCGGTTGCCCTGCATCACGCTGGACGCCAACTGGTACACATGGCTGCCGCCTTTATTGGTGACCATGTCGAGGCCTTCGTCGATGATGCCGAACAGCGTGACGCTGCTTTGTGCCTGAGCCGCGCCGGCCATGGTACCGAGCACGGCGAACGCGAGAATGGTTTTTTTCATGTGGTGTTTTTATCTATGTGCGAGAAGTGCCGATCACCGTGTATCGGGCCGCGTGACAGCATTCTGTGATGTCGATTTGTCTGATCACGCAACGCATCGCACGATGCCACTACTCCATACCCTCTTAAATCAGGGTTAATTCGAAGTTGCTTTTCCTTGCGCACCGCAACGATAAGTTTGCTATCCGCAGTAATCGGCGTGGCGCATGACCCATGCGAGCAATGACGGCTGTCCGATACCCGCGTTTCTTGTTGAAATCGCGCATCCCAATATTTGAGAGATTGCCTGAACTCCGCGATCCGTCGCATTCGAACAACATTGACGTGGGCAGCTTGATCGTCGGGTTTCTGCGGTCTATCTCGCGGGACTCATGTTTTATTGTTCTGCCCGAATAAACAGTGAATTCGTCTATTAGGTATTTACCCTAGCCTTCAGCTTGCCTACACTGCCTTCACCGCTGCAGATGCAAACCCGCTCTCAGCCAACAAAGAAGGTAAATCTGGAGGTTGATCGTCATGAAATCGCTCGTTCAAGCAGTCGTTATCGCCGCTGCCGTTGCCGCTCCCGTTGCTGTGTTCGCCCAGTCGAACCAGCCGTTGACCCGCGCGCAAGTGCGCTCCGACCTGGCTCAAGTAGAAAAGGCCGGCTTCAATCCGGCGCGCTACAACCCGAATGAATATCCGGCGAATATTCAGGCGGCGGAAGCCCGCGTCGCTGCGCAGAATTCCGCTGTCGGCGGCGTGAACAGCGGCTCGTCGCAGGAAGGCCGCGCAGCGCAGTAAGTGCCGGCCCGATAGAGCCTGACAGGACCTGATAGAAGCCGAGAGAAACCCGCTGGCCCGCCATCGCAGTTCGTTGCGATGGCGGGCCAGCGGCATTTCAGACATCGAGCCTCGATACGCCACTCAACTGTCGAGCGTCGACGCGATTTCGAACAATCTGGAAAATTTCATAATTCTTTCGTTGCATTTCTTGCGACTTAATACGTACGATTGAAAAAGGCGTGCATTCCGTGGATCGTCCCTTCTGAATGGCTGCCCGGCAATCGTCGGCGCGGCCCTCAGTCATGCGGTCCGCATGCGCGCCTGTGTTTTTCCAAAAAAGGTAGTCCGCTTCAAACGATAAGCATTGACTTAATTGACGCAATCATTCGACAGGAGATAAGAAGATGAAATTCACGCAGTTTTGCGGCATCGCTATTGCAGCCGCGGCGCTCGCTACCATTCCCACCTTGGCGCAGGCAGACAATGACGCCGCTGCTACGTCGGCACCGGCAGTGAAAAAGACGAGTCACTCGCAAAACCTGAAGACCGAAAGAACGATTCGCAAGGCATTGACGCGCACGAAAGGCCTCGACGCTTCGAACATTCTCGTCGTGATTCGGCACGGTGCGATTTCGCTGGACGGCTCCGTTCCGGAGGCGTCGCAGATCCAGTTGGCCCAGAACGCCGCGGAGCAGGTTTCGCAAGGCCTGACGGTGAATAATCACCTCAGCGTGATCAAGCCGCCGACGCAGTAATCGCTGAACCACTCGCAGGCAAAAGCGAGGTGAGGTTCGTCTTTCGCTGAAAGACGAACCTTGCTCGACGCAGTGACGAAAAGAACGCGATGCCGCATTCCATTCATTGGCCGGCACTCGCTCGCTCGCGTGGCGCGAGCGCATTTCTGATTTCCGAAACGAAACCGTTCACCGTCTCGATCGCGACATCCTTTTGCACGTCACGCGCACATAGCGCACAGGTGGCGACCGGCACCGATCGCGCGACCTGCTGCATCTGCGCGAACGCTTTTTGGCTGCCGCTTCCGCCCATCGTGCAGAAGAACGCGGTGCGGCGCAGTTCGCTCGCGTGCTGCGCGAGCCACGTGGCAACCGGCGTCGACGTGCGCCCGGCCCACACCGGCGTGCCGATCACGACGAGATCGTAGTCGCGAGGCGCGTGCGTCATCGGCTGCAGACTGGCGGTATGCCCGCGGATCACATCGACGATCGAACGCACGTATCCGGCGAGACCCGCGCGTCGCCCCGATTCGACCTCGTGCAGACGTTCGCAGTCACCTCCCAGCCGATCGACGATTTGCCCAGCCAATGCCGCAGTCGTCTCGCTGCGCGAATAGAAGACGACGAGAATCCGCGATGGATCGTTCATGACTGTCCCCTTCGATCGGACGTGCGACGACCGCCCTGCCTGACTGACGCGCGACACCCGACGCTCGACTCGCCGAAGCGACGCGCACGCGGGACGACCGCCCACGGATGGCGCCATCGTGCGCGCTATCCCATAAATCCGATTGATCCTGGTCAATCGCGTCCCGGTGCCGGGCATCGAGACTGAAGCGGTTGACGACCCCTCACCGCGGACGATCGCAGCGTACCAGGCCACCGGACAGAGACAATGCGTCGGCCGGGACTTGCACTGCCGCACCGGAGAACACCATGACCGAATTTCCACGCATCGACTACGAACCTGCACCGCTGCTGTCGCCGGCTCCGCCGAGCGGCGTCGCCGCCGAGTTCATCGATCTGCCGCACCCGCGCCTCGACGCCGGCGTGCCGCTGATGGCGGCGCTCGCGCAGCGCAAGAGCGCGCGCAGCTACGCGGACTCGCCGATGACGCTCGACACGCTCGGCGAGCTGCTGTGGGCCGCGAACGGAATCAACCGCGCGGAAACGGGCGGCCACACCGCGCCGTCCGCGCACGGGTTCAACGAGATCGACATCTATGTCGCGCTCCCGCATGGCGTGTATCGCTACGACGCGGCGCATGGACGTCTCGTGCTCAAGCATGCCGTCGACGCGCGCAACATGACCGGCTATCAGGACTTCGTCGGCAAGGCGCCGGTCGATCTCGTGTACGTGCTGCGCGGCTCGCAGGTGCTGGAAGCGCCGCCTAAGCAGCGCGAGCTGTTCGCGGCCATTGCGACGGGTGCGATCTGCCAGAACGTATCGCTCTACTGCGCGTCGGAGGGGCTCGCCACGGTGGTGCGCGGCTGGATCGACCATCGGCTGCTGTCGGATGCGCTGCGGCTGAACGAGGACGAGACGCCGATCCTCGCGCAGACCGTCGGCCGCCCGGCGGCATGAGCGGCGCCCGCCACGGTTGATGCAGGTCAATCGCACGACGCCGGCCGATGCGAGCATCGATGACGACCACCGCGCCGCGCGGCACGCTCGCCGCCCAAGGAGACCCGTGATGCTCCGCCAACCCTGTCCTTTCGCATCCGCGCCGCCGCGTGCGCGACGCAATCCGCGGGCGCGCGCGTTCGTCGTGCAAACGGCTGCGGCGCTTGCCGTCGCGCTGCCCGCCGCGAGCGCAACGGCCGCGCCGGCCGAACCCACCGCTCTGATCGATCAGCAGCACTGCATGTTCTGCCATACGACGCAGGAGCCGTTTCTCGCGCCGTCGTTTCATCAGATCGCCGAACGTTACCGCGGCAATCCGCACGCCAGCGCCCTTCTCGAGGAAAAGCTCCGGCACGGCGGCAAGGCGCACTGGGGCGACATGCCGATGCCGCTGCCGCCCGATCGCGGCGGACCGCTTTCGCCCGAGGACGCCCATACGCTCGTGCAGTGGGTGCTGAGCCAGTAGATTCCGGCAGCCAGTTCGCTGGTCTACGCGTGCGGATGCACGATCGCGTTGCGCGTCGACCCGCCGGTTCGCGGTGCGTGCGATCGCGTGGGCCGCGCCGGACAATTCTGCGCACGACGAATACGGCAGCGCCGGCTTCACCCGATGCAGCCGCTGCACGGCCGACGCGTCCGCACCGTTCACCGACGCAGCCTGCACGCGTACGTGTGTCGGGTCTGCGGACGGTTCGGTTCGGGTGTCAACCTGTCGATCGGCCCGACGTACCGAGCAGCGCTTTCATACGGTTGCATCTCCGCTTGCGGCGATATTCACGGCGTGCTTCGCCGCTTCCTGCTCCTGCAGCGTCCGCCACATGATCTTGCCGGCGCCGGACTTCGGCAGCGATTCGACGATTTCGACGATGCGCGGCACCTTGTACGACGCCATGTGCTCGCGCGCCCAGCCGACGATGTCGGCGGCCGTCACCGCGGTGTCGTTCGCCTGCAGCACGACGAACGCCTTGACCGTCTCGCCGCGATGCGCGTCGCGCGTGCCGATCACGCACACTTCGCGGATCGCCGGATGGCAGTACATCATCGTCTCGACCTCGGCGGGCCACACCTTGAAGCCCGATGCGTTGATCATCCGCTTCAGTCGGTCGGCCATGAAGAAGTAACCGTCCGCGTCGATCCAGCCGAGATCGCCGGTGCGCAGGAACCGCTTGCCGTCGATGTCGATGAACGCGTCGCGCGTGGCGTCCGCATTGCGCCAGTAACCGCGCATCACCTGCGGACCGTGCACGACGATCTCACCCGCTTCGCCTTGCGGCTTCGGCGCGAGCGTCAGCGGATCGACGATCCGCGCGTCGACGTCGAACACCGGAATGCCGAGGCACTGCGGCTTCGGACGATCGGCGGGATTGATGTGCGTCGCGGCGATCGTCTCGGTCATTCCGTAGCCCTCGACGTAGTCGATGCCGAGCCTGTCCTTCAGCTTCTTCGCGACCGCGTCCGGCATCGCCGCGCCGCCGCCGCGCATCCAGCGCAGGCTCGACAGGTCGTAGTCGTCGAGCTTCGGATTCGCGAGGAAATCGACGACCATCGTCGAGATCGTTTGCCAGCCCGTCACGCGATGATCCGCGATCGCGCGCGCGGCGGCGTCGCGATCCCAGCGCGGCAGCACGACCACCGTCGCGCCGACGAAGAGCGCGCTGTTCATCCCGCCCTGCATGCCCGTCACGTGAAAGAGCGGGAGCGCGGACAGCATCACCGAATCCTGCGTGCTGCCGAACCAGTGGACGCCGCCGACCGCCGTGCTCATCACGCTGCGATGCGTGTGCATGCATCCCTTCGGCTTGCCGGTCGTGCCCGACGTGTACGGCATCACGCACAGGTCGTCGGGTCCGGCCGTCAGCGGACCGGGCGCAAGGCGCGCGTCGAGTACGTCGGTCCAGTGCAGCGCGCGCGGATCGTCGATACGACGCGGCGCGCCGACGAAGTCGGGCGGCGCCATTTCGCACGGCGTTTTCAGGTAGTCGCTGTAGGTCGCGACGATCAGGTGCGCGAGCTGACCGTCGGCGTCGCCGACGAGCGGCGCGATCCGCGCGACCAGATCCTGCGCGACGAACGCGGTACGCGCGCCGCTGTCTTCGACGTAGTGCTGCAGCTCGTCGGTCAGGTTCATCGGATTGACCGGCACGACCACGGCGTTCGCGCGCAGGATGCCGTAGTACGCGATCATCCACTGCGGGCTGTTCTGCATGTACAGCAGCACGCGGTCGCCGGCCGTAACGCCGCAGCGTTGCTGCAGGAAGCCGGCGACGCGCCCGGCCTCGTCCCTGAACTGCGCGAACGTAACGGGCGTGCCGTAGAACAGGATGAACGGCTTGTCCGGATAGCGCATCGCCGACACTTCGGCGTTGCAGAACAGGTTCGTCGCCGGCAGCATCAGATGCGTCGGCAGATGCGCGGGCCAAAAAACCGGCCGGGTAATTCGATCGGGCATGACGGATTGACTCCAGGCTCCCTCTTCGCGATGGCACTTCGATGGCATTTCGATTCAGTTCGTCGGCGACATGCGGCGTACGCCCGCTACCGTTGCCGCAGACGCGCCACCGTCATCACCAGCACGTCGAGCAGCACCGGCTTGGTCAGATGCGCGTCGAAGCCGGCTTTCGTTGCCGCGTCCACGTCCTCTCCGCGGCCATAGCCGCTCAGCGCGATCGCGGTGATGTCGCTGCCGCCGTTGCGCCGCCGCACCTGCTCGATGAACTGCAGACCGGACATGTCGGGCATGCCGATATCGGACAGGATCAGTTGCGGGCGATGCTCGTCGATGAGGCGCAGCGCATCCTGCCCGCTCGTGGCCACCGACACCGCGGCCCCTTCCATCTCCAGCAGCGCGCTGAACGTGTCGACGGTCTCGCGGTCGTCGTCGACGACCAGAATGCGCAGGTCGCGCAGCAGCACAGGCGCTTGCGCGGCGTGCTCCGCGCCGATCATGTCCGCGTTCACGCGCGGCAGCTCGACGACGAACCTCGCGCCCTTGCCCTGCCCTTCCGACTCCGCGCGCACGGTGCCGCCATGCAGCGCGACGAGTTCGCTGACGAGCGACAGCCCGATGCCGAGGCCGCTGCGGCGCGACGCGATCAGCGGCCGCCCCTGCTTGAACATGTCGAAGATGTGCGGCAGCGTGTCCGCATCGATGCCGACGCCCGTGTCCTCGACGGTCAGCACGCACCGGTCGCCTTCGGCTCTCAGGCTGACGGTGATCGTATCGCCCGAGGCCGAGAACTTCAGCGCATTGCTCACGAGATTCCACACGATCTGCTCGGCGCGCGTGAGATCCGCGTCGATGATCACCGGCGCCTCGTCGATCTTCGTCACCAGCTTGATGCCGCTGCCGTAAGCCTCGTCGCGCACCGCCTCGCAGATGCGCGCGACGAGATCGCCGAAGTCCACCGTCCCGCGCGCGATCGACAGCTTGCCGGTGCGAAGCCGCGACATGTCGAGCAGGTCGTCGATGATCTGCGCCTGGCCGAGCACCGTGCGGCGAATCGCGTTGGCCGCGCGCAGCACGACGGCGTTGCGCCGCGCCTCCGGCGAGCGCACGATCAGTTCGGTGCTCGCGCTGATCAGGTTCAGCGGATGCTTGAGTTCGTGCGAGACGATCGCGAGAAATTCGTCGGCGCGCCGCTGCGCGTCGTTCGCGCGGCGCTCGCTGTCGGCGCGCGTTCCCGGCTTCGCCGCGATCAATTGCTCGTCGAGGTCGCGCGCGATTTTCGCGAAGCCGCTGACGCCGCCCGAATCGAGCCGCGTGAGCACGCCGCTCGCGCGAAAGCGCGTGCCGTCCTTGCGCAGGTGCCAGCAGTCTTCTTCGACGTGGCCGAACTTCAGCGCGTCCGCCATCTCGCGTTGCGGCAAGCCCTGCGCGCGATCCTCCGGCGTATAGAACAGCTCGGCCGGCTTGCCGAGCACCTCGGCCTCGCCATAGCCGAAGATCCGCTCCGCGCCCGCGTTCCAGCTCGTCACGCGGCCGTCGTCGCTGAACGTGATGATCGCGTAATCGCGCGTGCTTTCCGCGACGATCTTCATCCGGCGCTCGCCTTCGCGCAGACGCTCCTCCGCCGCGCGCCGCGACGTGATGTCGATGAACGACAGCACGGCGCCGTCGATCCGATCCTCGGTCGTGCGATACGGCAAGAAGCGCGCGAGATACCAGTGCCCGTCGGTGCTCTTCAGCTCGCGCTCGATGAGGCGCAGCGAATCGAACGCTTCGGCCGCGTCGTCGGCGAGCTTGTCGTACTCCAGACGATGCGTGATGTCGAGCAGCGAGCGCCCGATGTCGGACGGAATGATGCTGAACACCTCGGTCGCGCGCGGCGTATAGCGCTTGATGCAGATATTGCGGTCGACGAAGATCGTGCCGATGTCGTTCGCGGTGATCAGATTCTGCAGATCGTCGTTGATCTTGCCTGTTTCCTCGACCTTCGACTTCAACTCCGCGTTGACGGTAGTGAGTTCCTCGTTGATCGACTGCAGTTCTTCCTTGCTCGTCTCGAGTTCTTCGGTCGCGGAGCGCAGCTCCTCGTTGATCGCCTGCAATTCCTCGTTCGACGCCTTCAGTTCCTCGGTCGACGTTTCCGACTGCTCGATCGTCGCCTGCAACTGCTCCTTCGTGCGCTGAAGTTCGCGCTCCAGCTGCGCGATGATCGGATCGCGCTCGTCGTCGCGCGGCGCCTCTTGAGCATCGCCCATGCTGTCTTCGACTTCGTCGAACAGCACCAGCACGAAGTCGGCATTCGCCTCGGGATCGTGAACGGGCCGCGCGATCATGCTGACGAAGTACGTGCGATGGTTGCGGTCCACGCGCACGCGGCGCGCCTCGACGCTGTGGTTCGTCTGCAGCGCCTGGTAGATGGCCGTGCGCAGTTCGATCCGCAGTTCGGGCCGAACGGCGGCGATGATGTTGTGCGACGGCTCGCCGCCCGCGTACTGCAGGAAACGGCCCGCGCGATCGGACAGGTGCACGATTTCGGAGTCGCGGCTCACGAGCACGCTAGGCGGCGCGTATTGCTCGACAAGACGCTGATGCAGGTCGCCGAACGAAAACTTGCGCTTGCCGAGCGGCTGCAGCACGGACACCGTCGGACGCGCGCTCGGGATGCCGGACGTGGACATCGGCAGCGGCGTCTCGCTGCGGACCGCGACATTCGCGCGATAAATGCGGGCCTTCTTGTCGACGACCGAAAAGAGGCTCGTGACCGCGTCGGCCGCTTCCGAACTGCCGAGAAACAGATAGCCGCCCGGCCTCAGCGCAAAATGGAACGTCCGCAGAATGTCGACCTGCGCCTCGCGATCGAGGTAGATCAGCAGATTGCGGCAGCAGATCATGTCGAGGCGCGAGAACGGCGGATCGCTCATCACGTTGTGCAGCGCGAACAACACGCGCTCGCGCAATTCCTTCTTCACGCGATAGTGCGCGGCGTCCTTCGAGAAGAACTGGCGCACGCGCGCCGGATCGACGTCGGCGAGAATCGCCTCTGGATAAAGCCCGATGCGCGCGATCGCGATCGTCCGCTCGTCGATGTCGGTCGCGAACACCTGGAAAGGCACCGCGTCCGCGGTTTTCATCGACGCTTCCTGCATCAGCATCGCGATCGAATACGCCTCTTCGCCGGTTGCGCAGCCCGCGGACCAGATCCGGATCGGGTCGTCGTTCGTGCGGTTCTTGAACAGGAGCGGCAGCACCTCGTCGCGCAGCGCGTCGTACGCTTCGCGATCACGGAAGTAGTTGGTCACGCTGATCAGCATGTCTTGCAGCAACGCGGTGGTCTCTTCCGGATGCACGTGCAGGAAGTCGCGATACTGATGAAGATCGGCGAGCGCGTTCACCTGAAGACGGCGCTCGATACGGCGCAGCACGGTCGCGCGTTTGTAATGGCGGAAGTCGTGCGACGTGCGCGTGCGCAGGATCAGCATGATTTCGCGCAGCGCGCGTTCGGTGGCTTCGGCCGACGAGTCGGCCGTCCCGTCGGGCGGCTGGTCGGGCAGCCGGATCGCGCGCGCGTTCGACCATAGCTCCGCCAGACGTTGCGGCATCTCGCCGACCGGCAGCACGAAGTCCACCATGCCGGTGTCGATCGACGCGCGCGGCATGCTGTTGTACTCCGCTTCCTCGGGGCTTTGGGCGAACGTGATGCCGCCCATCTCCTTCACGCGCGTCAGGCCGACGGAACCGTCGCTGCCGGCGCCGGACAGCACGATCGCGACGGCGCGCTCACGATGCGCGTCCGCGAGCGAGCGGAAGAACAGGTCGATCGCGACGCGCTGCCGGTCGCGGCCCGTCGACGGCGCGACCCGCAGGCAACTGTCGACCATCGTCAGTTCGAGCGCCGGCGCGATCACATACACGTGGCCGGGCTCGATGCGCACCGCGTCCGTGACGGCGCGCACGGGCATCGCGGTGACGGCCTGCAGCATTTGCGGCAGGTTGCTCGCGTGGTCCGGCGCGAGGTGCACGACGACGACGAACGCCGCCTTCGGCGTCGCCGGCATCGATTCGAAAAAGCTCTGGAGCGCTGCGATGCCGCCCGCCGAAGCACCGAGACCGACTACCGGAAAGTCGATCTGGCTCGGCAATGTCTTGTCGGATTGAGTCGCCATGGCAAGGTCCTGATCGCGCGGTCATGGTCGCAGTGTCGAGGTCGGTACAGCGGCGTTAGTCGCAGTGGATTCCTTTCGTCGCCGTTCTTTGCTGTTCGTCCCCGCCTGTCTCCGTCTTCCCCGTCTTTCCCCCGTCGCTCCCCGTTAGTCTGGCTGGTTTGCTGTTCCTGCGAGACATGACTTCGCATTCACATTTCCGTCACGCTCTTCCGTCATGCCTCGCCGCGCATCAGCTTCTCGATTTCCTGTGCCGCGATCGCCGCCCGATCGGCCTCGCGCTCGAACCGGCTCGCGCTGCGTTCGTCGCCAAACTCCTTATGATAGCCGGCCAGCTCTTCGCTCAGAACCTTTTTCTCATGCAACGCGCGCAGTGCGTCGCCCAGCGCGTACTCCAGCGCATCGCCGCCGGCCGAGCGCAATGACTCGATGCTGTACGCGTGCCCCGTGTGGCATCGATAGCGCGGCGGCATGCTGCCGTGAATCTGCCATAGGCAGCCGCCGCAGTCCGGACAGGTCAACGTCGTCGGCCGGGCGATCTGCACCAGCGCCTCGGGCGTCGCGCCGAGTGCCAGCGAGCGGTATTCCGCGGCCAGCCCGTCTTGCGCGTTCGCGCGCGTTGCGCCCGCCGGCGAGCCCGCCAGCAGCACGAGCCACGGACCGATTTCCGCGAGCGGCAGCACATGATGCGGCCGCGTATGGCGCATCGCGTTGCGCGGCATATCCGGCGCGTGGGCGGTTTCCGGGTCCTGCACGATCGTCACGCCGCCGCAGTCGTGGACTGCGCGCAGTCCGGCTGCACCGTCGTCGAGCATCCCGGTGAGGATAACGCCGATCACGCGGGTCCCGCGCGCCAGGGCCGCGCTTCTGAACAACGGGTCGATGGCCGGCCGCGCGTAGTTCTCCTTGGGACCTCTGATAACCTCCGTCGTCGAATTCCCGTTCAGCAACAGATGATGGTCCGGAGGCGCGACGTAAATGCGGCCAGGCAGCAGCCGCTCGCCATTCGCGGCGTGATGGGCGGGCAGCGGCCCGACCGCGGACAGCCTCTCCGGCAGCGAACTCGGGTGCGCGCCGACATGCAGCACCACCATCAACGATGCGGGTATATACGGCGGCAGACCGCCGGCCAGTGTCATCAAGGCGTCGAAGCCGCCTGCCGACGTGCCGATGACGATAGTGTCAAGCGCAGCATCGCCTGGCGTGCTCATGATCGTGTCCTCGCCTGAACGAACATGAGCGAGCAACCGCCGTTCCGCTTCGGCCTATGGTGGCGCGGCCGCGCGCTGCGCGAGCGCTGACGGCAGCGTCGCGGCACGCGGATTGCGCGCGCCGCGACGTTTGCCGATCCCTCGTCGGTGCGAGAGGCGTCTACGTCCGGAAAGATAGCGTTGCGCTGGTGCTGTGCTCGCCACGCCTGCCGGGCAATCCACCGTGCGCAAGACCGGTTCGATCCGACCTCGCGCTCGCAAGGCGATTAAAACTTGTGTCTCACGGTGATCGTCGCGCCGGTCTGATGCGAATGAAGCAGCGCGACGCGCGCGGTGGCAGAAAACACCCAGGTATTGACCGTTAGCGACAGCCTTCTTTGCGGCTGCGCGCCGATCGTGAGCGTGGGGTCCGGCAACTGGACGATCGACAGTTGCGGCGCAGTCGATGGACCCGTGTTGAGGAATGACGAAGTCTGCAGTTTCTGCGTCGAACCGGGCGTCACTGCCGCTTGCCCCGGTTCGAACCGGAAGTGCTCGAGTATGTCGACGCTGTAGAAACCCGCGACTCCGGCATAAGCGGGCTCGCCGCGCACCGACCGATACTCCATCTCGTAGCTATGCAAATAGCGTTGCGGTTCGGGAATGGGCGCGACGAGATCCGCCGACATCGGCGCGACGTTCGCAACAGTCATCGCCTCGGGTGGATCAGCTGCAGCCCCCTCCGCCAGTGCGTATCCGCTCAGCACCAGGAACATTGCGCCGGCAATTCTCTCGTTCAGGCACGTCATGGGGTTGCCTCCCATGAAGAAATGGATACTTCACACCATTCACGACTGATCCCGTATCTCCCGCCTTCTTTTTATAGGCCCCCACGCTTGATTCATTGTAGTCAGTCATTCGCTTACGGCTACCAAAACGTGTGCGTGTCCGAAAGAGCGCTGCCGCACGAATGTTTGCGCCGGGTTGCAACAGGCCGCGACGACGGCGAGTCGGCGCAAGCCGCGTGCCGCGCGAGCCGATCGATCTGTGCGAACAGTAGTCCGAACTAAATCGGCGCGTAGCGCAGCGTCGGCTGAGACCGGTACGACCGTCTGGAAGCTGCCGCGAGCAGGTAAAGACGGACACCGGTCTCGGAGAAGGGCCGCTAACGCGCGGCAACGTACGGCTGCAATGCCGTCATCCAGCAGACAACTGCAACCGCACCGCCGTCCGGTGTGCCGATCGCGCGCGCGCCCAGGTAGCTCGCGCGTCCCGCGCGGGGTGTCATCTGGGCCGTGTGCTGCGCGCCGGCTTGCGCCGCGCTGACGGCCGCCGCCCACGCCTGCGCGGCAGTGAGGCCGCGTTTCAGCCCGTCCTCGAATGCCGCAACAGCCGGCACCAGCGCATCGAGCATCGTGCGATCGCCGGGCTTCGCGCCGCCGAGCTCGGCTATCGCATCCACCGCGTTGCTGAACGCCGCTGCCCAGTCCAGCGCGCTCGGGTTCGGACGGTCGGCCAGCGTCCGCGCGGCGCGAAGCAGCGCGGTCGCGTAGAACGGTCCCGAGCTGCCCGCGATCGCCCGGCGCAACGTCATGCCGAGCGTCGCGAGCGCGCGCTCGGGTGTCGCGAGCGACGTCGACGGAATCGCGAGCAGCGCGTGCGCCGCGCGCGTCATGCTCGCGCCGAGGTCGCCGTCGCCGGCCTTCGTATCGAGGTCGGTCAAGACGGCTTCGTTTTCGATCAACGCGTGCGCGAGCGCATCCAGTGCGGGCTTCAATCGGTCGGACCAATCGGCCGCGCCTTCTGCGCCGCCGAATGCACCGGCATCCTGATCGGTTGGCGACGCAACGGGTTCGATCCGAATCCGATGATTGACCGCGCCGACGCCGGGCCATGCGCGGGCTTCGGTCGGCGCATCGAGCAGCGTCAGCATTTCGTCGTCCACGCGCAGCAGCGACAGCGAGCAGCCCGGCATGTCGAGCGCCGACAGGAACGTGCCCGCCCACGCGCGTTCGACGATCACGTCGCGACGCTTGAGACCCGCAAACGCGTCGCGCAGGATGATCGCCAGCTCCATCTCCGGCGTCGCGCCGAGGCCGTTGACGAGCAGCGCGACACGCTCGCCGCCTCGCAACGCGAGGTCTTCGACGACGTTCGCCAGCAGCGTTTCCGCGAGATCGTTCGCCGGCATCGGCGCAGTGCGTTCGACGCCCTTCTCGCCATGAATGCCGAGGCCCAGTTCGATCTCGTCGTCCGCGAGCAGGAAGCCCGCCACCTCCGCGCCGGGCAACGTGCAGCCGTTGAGCCCGACGCCCATCGTGCCGAGCTGCGCGGCCGTCCGGCGCGCGATCGCCGCGACCTGGTCGAGCGTGTCGCCTCGCGCCGCCGCCGCGCCGGCGATCTTGTGGACGAGCACCGTCCCCGCGATCCCGCGACGCTGATGACGCTCGACACGTCCACGCAGCGACACGTCGTCGGCGACCGTCACGATCTCGACCGGGATCCCGGCGGCTCTCGCCAGCTCGGCCGCGAGACCGAAGTTCAGCCGGTCGCCCGTGTAGTTCTTCACGATCAGCAACGCGCCTTTGTCGCCGGCCGTCGCGCGAATGGCGGCCAGCACGGCGTCGGTCGATGGCGACGTGAACACCTCGCCGCACACCGCCGCGCTCAGCATCCCGTCGCCCACGTAGCCGCCGTGCGCGGGCTCGTGGCCGCTGCCGCCGCCCGAGATCAGCGCGACGGGGCGATCGGACGAACCGGCGAGCCGGTGGCGAACGAGCACGTTCTCGTCGCCGAGGATCGCAACGTGCGGCGCCTGCCGCGCGATCCCTTCGAGCATCTCGCGGACCACAATGGACGGATCGTTAATGAGCTTCTTCACTGACTGACTCCTGGTTGAGTGACATGCATGCAGATAATCGCATCATGCGATGCCGTCTGCAGCGTCTTGAACGCTCCAATACATGCCGAACGCGCGCGATCGTTTGCGATCCTGGAAGGTCATGCACGAACGCAGCTTGTAACCGATATTTGCGCGCGAATATATTCGCACTACACTGACTCGCCGGACGTCGGTTCATCGGCTACCAGCGCAGGAGAAACTCGTGTACGCGTGGATCGATGCGCAGCGCAGACTGAACGCCATGCTGTTCGCGCAGTCCCCGCAGGGCAGCGCGGAACGCGCCGGCACGCCGCGTCGCCCACCGTTCATGCTGCCCGGCTACGACTGGCTTTCGCGCCTGCTGATGCCGCCCGACGATCCTCCGACATTCGACATCGCGTCCGTGCAGATCGGCGATTCGACCGTGCCGGTCAGCGAAACGATCGTCGAAGCCGATCCGTTCTGCACGCTCAGGCATTTCGCGCGCGAGATTCACACGGACCTTGCGCCCGTGCTGCTGTGCGCGCCGCTCGCCGGCCATCACGCGGTGATCCTCAGGCAGACGGTAGAGACGCTGCTTGGCTCGCGCGATGTGTACGTGACGGACTGGGTCGACGCGCGCGACGTGCCGCTGTCCGCCGGCGGGTTCGGACTCGACGACGACGTGCGGCTGCTGGCGCGCTTTCTCGCGCGCCTTGGCGGACCGGACCTGCACGTGGTCGCGATCTGCCAGGCGGCGGCGCCCGCGCTGGCCGCGCTCGCGCTGCGAGCCGCCGACGGCGAGCCGGCGCCGCGCAGTCTGACGATCGTCGGCGGGCCGATCGACACGCACCCGAATCCGACGCTCGTCGACGACTTTGCGCGAAGCTGCAGCATCGAATGGCTGCGCGACGCGCTGACCGACACGGTGCCCGCGCCGTACGCAGGCGCCGGCCGCCGCGTGCTGCCGGGCTATCTTCAGCACCTGTGCCTGCTCGCGGCCAATCCGTGGAGTCAGCTGGCTGCCGAAGCGCGCTGCTGGAGCCACTACGTCGCCGACGACGATGCGAATCCGGCCGGCAAGCTCCAGACGCTCGCCGACCGCGCCGCCGTGCTCGACATGGATGCCGCTTACTTTCTGGAAACGGTTCAGACGATTTTTCGCGAGAATCGGCTGGCCATGCGGACGTGGCGGGTCGACGGCCGGCTGGTTCCCGTCGACGCGATTACGCGCACCGCGCTCTTCACGATCGAAGCCGGCTTCGACCGGATCACCGGCGCGCAACAGACCCACGCCGCGCATCGCCTGTGTACCGGCGTGCCGCCGTCGATGCGCCAATGGCTCACCGTTCCGGGCTGCGATCACTACGGGCTGTTCAACGGTCCGCACTGGCAGCGTGAAGTGTTTCCTGCACTCGCTGCATTCTGGGACCGGCTGGAGGCGCGCGACGGCCGCGACGCGCCCGCGCCGCCACGCTCGAAGCAGGCGACACGCGCAACGCGGGAAACAGGGGGAATCGCCGGGACGGGCGCACTGCGTCGGCGCGCAAGCGGCACTGGGCGGCGCGACGCGCCTCGACCAGGCTCGGGATAAAGCCGCGTCGCCGGATAGCCCGACCGGCGACGCGTGCGGTCGCGGCGCGACACGCCGCGAGCCGTTTCCTCACATGATCGGCAGCCGCTTTTGCCCCGACGACGCCTTCTTCGGCAACGTCAGCGACAGCACGCCGTCCTGATACCGTGCGCTCGCCTGGTCGCCGTCCACGTCGCCGGCGAGCGTGAACGAACGGCTGAACGATCCGCTGTAGCGCTCGCGCCGAAGCACGCGCTCGCCCTCCTTCTCTTCCTTGTTGCGCTCGACGTGCGCGCGGATCGACACGACGTTGCCTTCGATCTGCACGTCGATGTCGTTCTTGTCGATGCCGGGCAGCTCGGCCTTCACCGTGTAGGCGGTGTCGCTTTCCGTCACGTCGACCTTCATCGGCGACAGCGTGCCGGCGCCGCTGCCGGCGTCCGGTCCGGCGAGATCGCGCAGCGGACGAAAGAGGCCCTGGAACAGGTCCGTCACCGGCTCGATCGAAAATGGGTCGTAACGCGTCATGTTGCTCATCACCGTCACCTCTTCTGGAAAGTTCCATCGCGTGGATGGAACGGTTCGCCGACATCGCCCGCGCCCATCGGCGTAGGCCCGATTGCACTTCACGCCCTCAATGTATGAGGCAGCCCTGTCATACGCTTGATCTGACTCAAACGGACTCGTCGGTGCGCCGGCGCCGCGTCGGCGTTTGTGCAACCGGGCAGCCGTTGACCTGAATCAATCGTGCAACGGCGGCGGTTTTTAGAGTGGAATCAGCCGGCGCCCGACAGGCCGGCCCCACTCCCATGGCTTTTCCGACGGAGCGCCCGCCATGAGCTACAAGACCCTGCTCGTTCATCTGGACACGAGTCAACGCGCGCCGGCGCGGCTCGACGTTGCGCTGTCGCTCGCGCGCGAATTCGGCGCGCACGTGACCGGCATGTTCGCGACGTACCTGCCCGATCCGCGATCGTTCTACGTGATGGCGGGCTCCGCCGAGTACTTCGAAGCCCATCGGCGCATACGCGACGAGCGGCAGGACGCGATCGAGGAGCTGTTTCGCGCCGGGCTCGCGCACGCGAACGTCGAAGGCGACTGGCGAGCCGCCACTGGCTATGCGGACACGGCCGTCGCGCAGGCGAGCCGCTATGCGGACCTCGTGATCGTCGGACAGGCGGACCTCGACGATCCGGAGGCGTTCGTCGGCGAGAACTTCCCCGAGAATCTCGTGATGTCGTGCGGACGGCCGGTGCTGATCGTGCCGTATGCCGGCGCCTACGATCCGATCGGCCGCCGTGCGCTGATCGCGTGGGACGGCAGCCGCGAGGCGGCGCGCGCGGTGCACGACGCATTGCCGATGCTTGCGCGCGCGGAACGCGTGACGGTCGTCCACGTGTCGACCGATGCGACGCCCGGCCGGTCGACGACGCGCGATCCCTGCGGCGACCTTGCCGCCGCGCTGGCGCGGCATGGGGTGCACGCGCAAGTCGCGGCCGTCGCGAGCGACGATTCCGCTGCGGGCGACGCGCTGCTGTCGTACGGCGCCGACGGCGGCTACGACCTGCTGGTGATGGGGGCGTACGGCCATGCGCGCTGGCAGGAGCGCGTGCTCGGCGGCGCGACGCACACGCTGTTCGAATCGATGACGTTTCCGGTGCTGATGTCGCATTGACACCGGCTTCATGGCAGGAGGCCCGTCATGTATGCCCGCATTCTGGTGGCGCTCGACGGCAGCGAGACGGCGTCGCACGCGCTGGACACCGCGCTGCAGCTGGCGCGTGACGCCGGCGCGCAGTTGCAGCCGGTGTATGTGATCGACGTGCCGGTGTTCGCGCTGGATGTGCCCGGCTACGATCCGGCGGTCGTCCGCCATGCGTACGAAGAAGAAGGCCGGCGCGTCGTGAAGCTCGCGCGCGAACGCATGGAGAAGCGCGGCGTCGCCGGCATTCCGCGCGTGGTCGAGGTGAAGCCGCTCGGCGACGACGTCGCCTGTTGCATCCAGCGCGCCGCCACCGACTGGCATGCGGACCTGATCGTGATGGGCACGCACGGCCGGCGCGGCGTGCGGCGGATGGTGCTCGGCAGCGTCGCCGAGCGGGTGCTGCGCTGCGCGACGTGTCCGGTGCTGCTGGTTTCGCTGCATATGAAGAAACCGGCGCACGTCCCCGCGAAGAAGGACGGCGAACAAGCCGTGCTGTAGGCGGGCGGCGCAGTCCGCGCGAAGTCGGCGACGCGGGGCGACGCATGCCGAACAATCCTGGCAGCCCGGCCCGCGCGCGCCGCGCGGCGCGCGGCAGTCGGGCGCGCCGCCGCCGGCGGCATTCAACGTGGCTCGCGGTTTTGCGTCCCCGGTCTCTGCGCTTCACCCCGTGTAGGGTGTTTCCTACACCATTTCCTTTTTACCTACCGCAGCTTCAACGTCGGCCGATACTTTTCCGGGATAGCGCGCACCATACTCCCCCTCACAGAACCCCGAAGCGCACCGTCGCGCGCCGTGAGCAGGAGACCATCATGCACGCTGCCCCCGCCTGTGAAGCGATCTTTCCGAATCCCGCGCTGCGTCTCGCCGTGCCGCCGAAACCGGTGACCATGATCCGCCCGGTCACCGACGACGACACGCAAAAGCGCCCCACCGCGCGCTGTTCCACCTGCTCGTTGCGCCACGTCTGCCTGCCGGACCAGCTGACGGCCGCCGAGATGGCGAAACTCGACGCGCTCATCTGCACGACGCGCCACGTCCGGCGCGGCGAAGCGCTGTTCCGCACGCACGACACGTTTCATAGCCTGTACGCGGTCCGCACCGGTTCGTTCAAGACGGTCGTCATGCATCGCGACGGCCACGAGCAGGTCACCGGCTTCCAGATTCCCGGCGAGCCGCTCGGCCTCGACGGCGTCTACTCGGGATCCCACGACTGCGAAGCGATCGCGCTCGAAGACAGCACCGTCTGCATCATTCCGTTCGTGCAGCTCGAACAGATGTGCCGCGAGAGCGCGCCGATGCAGCGCCATCTGCACCGGCTGATGAGCGGCGAGATCGTCCGCGAGTCCGCGCTGATGATGCTGCTCGGCACGATGACCGCCGAACAGCGGCTCGCATCGTTTCTGCTGAACCTGTCCGGGCGTTTTCGCGCGCGCGGCTATTCGCCGGCCGAATTCAACCTGAAAATGAAGCGCGAGGAAATCGGCTGTTTTCTCGGCATCAAGCTCGAAACGGTGAGCCGGATGTTTTCGCGGTTTCAGCGCGAACGGCTCGTCGAGCCGGACGGCAAGCAGATCCGGATCGTCGATCCGGAAGGGCTCGCGAAGATTTGAACCTCGGCGCGGGCGGCCGCGCGCCGGCTCGTCCGGTTTCCCGTCAGTGACCGCGACAGCGCGCGCCTTCGCCGGCCGTCGCGGTGATCAGTTCGCGTTCGGCGGCGTCGAACGCATCGCGCAGCGCCCGTTGCGGGTCCTCCGCCTCGCAATGCGGCAGCGGCTTCAGCACATGGACGTCCGACACCAGGTCGAGACGCACGTCGTAGCGCGGCCGCGCGCCGTCGCGGCGCAGCAGCTCGATCGCCAGATGACAGTTCGCCAGCGCCGGCGCGAACCGGTGCAGCCTCAGCAGCTGCACGGCCGCCTCCGACTCGATCGCCGTCGAGCCGGCAAAGCCGAGATAGACGATCTGCATGCCGATTCCCATTGCCTTTCCCCACCGCGCGGCTCGCGCTAGCTGGTAGTCCGGTGTCCCCGCATCGCGGTCCGCCAGATGCGGTCGCGGTCGCTGTCGCGGCGAAAGTCCGGTCGTGCATTCGCGGATCAGGGCTCCTTGATTCATCTGCCAATCGTCGCTCGCAGCATGGCGCTCACGCGCCGTCGTACATCCGGAAAAAGCCGCTGTGCAGCACCACGGCGTGTGCGCCCGTCTCCTCGATCAACCGCGCCGCCGCGGCTTCGATCGCCGGACGGTTCGCGTCGAATGCCGCGATCAGATCGGGTTCGCGCGACGACGCGGCGCCGAAATGGTCCTCGAGCGCTTCGGCCGTGATCGCGCAGCGAATCTGCGCGCCGTCGGCGGTCGCCGGGAAAGTCAGTTGCAGCCGGCCCGCGTGGTATTGCGGCCGGATGCCCGGAAATGAAACGTTCATCGGATCCTCCGTCCGGCTTTCGAACGCGATGCCGTCGACGTCCTCGTGCACGACGGACGGCGGATTGACGAGCAGCGGGCACGTCGTGTCACGCAGCGCGCGCGACGCAACACTGCCCGGCAACGTATGCGAGCGCCCGTGGATGCCCCGCAAGCCGGTCACGACGAGATCGGCCTGCCATGCGCGAGCGTCGCGCAGGATCGCCGACGCGACGTCGTCCAGTTCGTCCTCGGTCGCGATCATCGCGGTCTCCGTCGCCGCGACGCGCGGCGTCAGCATCGCCGCGGCGGTGTCCAGCGCGCGGGTGCCGTCCGCTTCGAAGAGGCGCTTCAGCCAGTGCTCGCCGGGCTGCAGCGAACGGTCCACCACGTAGATCACGCGGATCCGTACATCGGCCGGCAGCACCGCGAGCGCGAGCCGCAGCGTCGCAATCGACGTCGCGCTGCCGTCGATCGCGACGAGCGCGCGCGCAAGCGGCGGCGCCGCCAGCGCGAGTTGCGCGATCGGCACGTAAAGCACCGGACAGTGCGTGACGGCGGCCACCTCCTCGGGATCGAGCCGGCACGCCCAGCGATGCCCGCGCGGATGCGCGCCGACCGCCACCAGGTCCGCGTGCCACGTACGCGCGGCGCTCGCGAGCGCGTCGGGCGCGCTCGCGTGCAACACCGACAGGTCGAGCAATTCGACATCGACCGCCTGGCCGGTCGCCGTCAGACGCTGCGCGGCGTCCGTGAGCGCGACCCGCGCGCCGTGCGCCATCGCGAGATGGGTGTCGGTCCAGTCGGGCAGCGCCAGTTTCAGCGACGGGAACAGCATCGCCGGATTGGCGATCACGTCGACGAGGCGAAGCTGCGCGCCGGGCGCGCCGAAGCGCGACGCGAACGCGCCGAGCGCCGCGAGCCCGCTGCCGCCTTCGGCGGCGGCCATGATGCGCGCGAACGGGTTGGGGCCGCGACCGGACGGGACGAGATTCATCATGGACTCGCTGGATCGGCGCCCGGACGCCGTTACGCCCGGGAGCAGTGCTCCGCGACCGGCTGCACCTGCGACACGCGCGACACGTCGGCCAGCACCGAGGCCAGATACTGGATGATGTCGTCGAGCGCGACGATGCCGGTGAGCTTGCCCGACGCATCCACGACCGGCAGGCGGCGTATGCCCGCGCGGCGCATCTGCTCGATCGCGACGCCGATGTCCGCGTCCTCGCGCACGACGACCAGCGCGCGCGTCATGATCTTCGCGGCGCTCACGCGTTCGGTGTCCTGCTGCTCCGCGAGCACGGTCACGACGAGGTCGCGGTCGGTCACGAGGCCGACCGGCACCGCCACCCCGTCGCGATACTCGACGACGACGAGGTCGCCGACATGCGCGTTCCTCATCCGCGTGGCCAGCGTGAGCGCGCTGTCCGTCGCGGCACAGGTTTCCACCGTCCGCGTCACGATATGTCCGACATGCATGATCTCTCCTCCTGTCGCGCGCAAGAGCGTCTGCGCCGCGTGAGTTTCGTTTTCAGCGTACGGCCCGGCCTGGCCGCGCAATTGACGTGTATCAATCGGGCGCCTTCAGATGCGCGCCCGCTCCACTTCGAGATCGTCGACCACCGCACGCACGCCGGGCGCCATCCACGCGGCCCCGCGCGCGACCGCGCGTTCGGCGCTCGAATCCACCTTGCCGCTCAGCGTCACGGTGCCGTCGTGCACCGTCACGGTGATGTGTTTCGCCTCCCGTTCCGCGTGGCGCTGCATCGCCTTGCGAATCTGTTCGCCGATCGTGTCGGCTTCCACCGGATGGCGCACGCCGATCAGATTCCTCATCTCCGTCACGCCGCGCAGCGACGAAATCGCATTCGACGCCATCTGCCGCTGCCACGCCCAGTCCACCATGCCCGACAGGATCACGTGACCGTGTTCGACCTGAACGTGCACCGCGTCGTCGGCAAGGCCGACCGTCCAGAGGAGGATCGAGCGCACGACGTTCGCGATGTCTTCGTCCGCGCGCACTTCGTCGCCGGGCAGCACCACGTCCATTCGCACCACCACCGCGCGCACGCCGCCCACGCGCTGCGCCGCCTGTTCCGCCGCCAGCTTTTCCGCGTAGCTCGACGGATGACCCGACAGCGTGACGACGCGCCCCGTCACCTCGACGCCGATGCGCGATGCGCTCACCGCCGGATCCCATTCCAGTTCTTCCTCCACGTCGTGTTTCAGCTGAAGATCAGTCTTCATCGTCCGCTCCTGTGAAAGGCGGCGGGCAACCCACCGTCGCCGTGCGGTCAAGCTTGGACCGCATCGGTCGGCCGGAACTGACTCAGGTCAATCGTCGACGCAAGCCCATTCGTCTGACGATAAGGATTGCAAATAACCGCCGCCACTACCGGTTCTTGCATTGCGGTTCTAGAATGAAACGCGAGCTTCTCTCTGCGTCGATTCGAAACCTTCCACACGGAGATCGAACTGGAACCGCACGAAAAACCGAACGGCCTGGCGCACGAGGTTTTCCGGCAAGTCGTCGAGGCGGCGCCCAATGCGATGGTCATGGCCGACGTCGACGGACGGATCGTGCTCGTCAATGCGCAGACGGAAAGGCTTTTTAGCTACGCCCGCGACGAACTGCTCGGGCGCGGCGTGGACACGCTCGTTCCGGAGCGCTTTCGCGCCGGCCACCACGGGTATCGGGCCGCGTATCTCCGCGAACTGACCACGCGTCCGATGGGCGTCGGCCGCGATCTGTATGCGCTGAGAAAAGACGGGTCGGAGTTTCCGGTCGAGATCGGGCTCAATCCGGTTCGCACGTCGGATGAAGTCTTCGTGCTCGCGGCGATCGTCGACATCACGGAGCGCAAGCGCGGCGAGCAGGAGCTGCGAAAGTCGCGCGAACAGTTGCGGCACCTGTCCGCGAATATCGAGCACGTGCGCGAAGAAGAAAAGAAACGTATCGCGCGCGAATTGCACGACGACCTCGGCCAGCACCTGACCGCACTGAAGCTCGAAGTGGGCCGGATCGGCAGCCGCATCGACACGAACGCGGCCGCGCTCACCAGCGCCGATCTGCGCAACGTGTACGGGCTGATCGATCAGCTCGTCGTGTCGGTGCGGCGCCTCGCGGCCGACCTGCGGCCGGTGATGCTCGACGATCTCGGCCTGATCCCGGCGATCGAATGGTTCGTCGACGACTTCGCGGCGCGCTACCGGATACGGGTCGTTCGCCGCATCGGCGCGGGCGACGTGAACTTCAGCCGCGAAAGCGCGACCGCGGTGTTCCGCATCGTGCAGGAGGCGATGACGAACATCGCACGTCATTCGGGCGCCACCGAGGCGTCGCTCGACATCCACAGCGACGCGTCGCACTGCATCGTGCGCGTCGAGGACAACGGGCGCGGCTTCCCGGACGACGATCAGCACGCGCAGAGTTCGTTCGGTTTGCTTGGCATACGCGAGCGCGCCAGCGCACTCGGCGGCGAACTGCGGATCCGGACCTCGCCGGGGCAAGGTTTCGCGCTGCGCGTGTCGTTGCCGCTGGCGGCCATCGAGGAGACGGAGTGAATCGCACGGGGTATTTCGCGATTGGCAACACGGGGACAATCCTGCAAAATTTCGTCCGGGTTCCGGCATCCCGCACCACTGCTATGGCAAAAGTGCTACTGGCTGACGACCACGCGCTCGTGCGCGACGGTCTCCGACGCATACTCGAAGACTCCGGCAGTTTCGACGTGGCGGGCGAAGCGTGCGACGCGGCGGGCACCATCGCACTCATGCGCTCGACGCCCGCCGACGTGCTCGTGCTCGACCTGTCGATGCCCGGGCGCAACGGCGTCGAACTGATCGGCCAGATCAAGACGGAAAAGCCGGCGCTGCGGATTCTCGTGCTGACGATGCACGGCGAACAGCAGTACGCGGTGCGCGCGTTCAAGGCGGGCGCGTCGGGTTATCTGACGAAAGAATGCGCGACTGCCGAGCTCGTCGCGGCGGTGACCAAGGTGGCGTCGGGCGGCGTGTACGTGAGCCTCGCGATGGCCGAACATCTCGCGCAGCGCCTGAACGAACCCGCCGACCAACTGCCCCACCAGCGGCTGTCGAATCGCGAATTCGACGTGTACCGGCGGCTCACGGCCGGGCAGACGATCTCCGAGATCGCGCACGAACTGTGTGTCAGTTCGAAGACCGTCAGCACCTATAAAACCCGCATCCTCGAGAAGATGGAACTGCCGCACGAAGCGGCGCTGCTGCGTTACGCGATCCATCACAAGCTGTTCGAGGACAGCGACGAGACGTAACAACGCCGCCCATGCGCGCGGCGCGGCCCGACTACGGCTGCACGCCCGCGCCCGCTCCCGCCGCGCGGCGCCGATACCAGACGAACGCCACCAGCGCCGCAACGAATCCGGATCCCGTTCCGATGCCGAGCGCGTAGCGGGGCCCCAGCGCATCGGCGATCCAGCCGACGAGCGGCGCGCCGAGCGGCGTGCAGCCGAAGAATATCGCCATGTAGATCGCCATCACGCGGCCGCGCATCGACGGCTGCGTACGCAGTTGCACAAGGCTGTTCGTCGACGTCGTGAAGGTTTGTGCAACGGCGCCGAGCGCGACCAGCATCGCGCCGAACAGCAGCACGTTGGGCATCGCCGCGGCGAGCGTGCCGACGATGCCGAAGACGAGTGCCGCGCCCGCCGGAATCGCGAGCCGAGGCCGCCCGCGCCCCGCCACCAGCAACGCGCCGACGACCGAGCCGGCCGCCATCGCCGAAGACAGCAGCCCGTACAGATGAGGGCCGCCATGAAACGCGGTGACGGTCATCGTCGACATGAAGATCGGAAAATTCAGCCCGTAAGTGCCGATGAGGAACAGCATGATCAGCGCGATCACGAGAGGCGGCTTGCTCTTCACGTAGCGCAGGCCGTCGATCATGCCGGCGCCGGACGCCTTGCCTCTCGGCAGATGGCGAAATTCGGCCGCGCGCATTTTCGTCAGCGACACGAGGACCGCGACGAAACTCAATGCGTTGATGAAGAAGAGCCAGCCCGTGCCGATGGCCGCGATCATCACGCCGGCAACGGCCGGGCCGATCAGTTGCGCGCTGTTGAACAGCGTCGAATTCAGTCCGATCGCGTTGGGCAGATCCTCGTCGCCGACGAGTTCGGCCACGAAGGTTTGACGCACCGGCGAATCGAACGCGCTGATGCAGCCCATCAGCCCGGCGAACAAATAGACGTGCCACAGCGCGACCCACCCGGTGACCACGAGCACGCCGAGACACAGCGCGACCGTCGCCATCGCCGACTGCGTCACGAGCAGCAGCTTGCGCCGGTCGACGCTGTCCGCGACTTTCCCGACGAGCGGCATCAGCACGATCGGCGGGCCGAACTGCAGCGACATCACGATGCCGACCGCCGTGCCGCTGTGATGCGTGAGCCGCGTCAGCACGAGCCAGTCTTGCGCGATGCGCTGCATCCACGTGCCGACATTCGACACGAACGTGCCGGCCGCCCACACGCGGTAGTTGTACCAGTGCAGCGAACGAAACGTGCTGTGCAGCCACGCGCGAATGCCGGTGGGTGACGCGGGTGACGGTGGGTTCATGAAGGCGCGCCGGGACGATGTTAGTTATCGAAGGATTTTACCTTCCGTCCTCGCGCCGGCATGGCGTGGTCGCCTACTCCCCTTCTTCTTCGCCGGCCGGTTCGGCGGACTCGGCGTGCACCGCCGGCATTTCATCGGCCGGCAGTTCGAACCAGAAACATGCGCCCAGCACGCGACCCGTCGCGTCGGTCCGGTTCATCGCGCCGATCCGGCCGCCATGCGCGTCGACGATCGCGCGGCAGATCGCGAGGCCAAGGCCGATCCCCGGTTTCGCGGATTCCTTCTCGCCGCGCGTGAACTTGTCGAACACGCGCGCCTCCATGCCGGCCGGCAGGCCCGGCCCCTCGTCGAGCACTTCGACGCGCGCCATCTGCCGGTCGGCGGCCGCGACGAGTTTCGCGTCGATCGTCACCGGCGATTCGTCCGGCGTGTACTTGACGACGTTTTCGAGCAGATTGGCGAACACGCGCTCGACCAGCACCGGGTCGAGGTTCACGAGCGGCAGATCCGGCGGCACGTTCGCGGTCACCTTGCGCCCGGCGAGCATCCGCCGCGCGCCGGCGATCGCCGCGCCGACGACCTCCTCCAGCGACGACCACTGATGGTTCAGCTTCACGCTGCCGCCTTGCAGGCGCGCCATGTCGAGCAGATTGGTCACGAGGCCGGTCATCCTGAGCGCCTCGTCGTGGATCGCTTCCGCGAGGTGACGGGACGATTCGCCGGCCCCGTCCGTGCCGGATGCCTGCCTCGCGAGCAGCGACGCAAAGCCGACGATCGACGTGAGCGGCGTGCGCAAATCGTGCGAGATCGCCGACAGCAGCGAATTGCGCAGCCGCTCGGACTCCATGTTGACGAGCGCATCCTGCGCGATCTCCACATAGTGGACGCGCTCGATCGCCAGCGCGATCTGCGACGCGAACGTATCGAGCATCCGGCGCTGCTCCGGAATCGCGAGCTCGTTCATGTCGCTGCACAGGATCGCGAGCACGCCGCGCGTCCGCATCGGCGCCTTCAGCGGCAGATAGAGCGCCGCCGCCGCGGGCAGCGTGTCGGTGCCGTGCCCCGCGGGCTTTTGCTGGTCGTACACCCACTGCGCGATGTCGAGGTCGAGTTGCGCTTCGTCGAGCGTCACGGCCGGGTCCGGATGCTCGACTTTCTGCCGGACCTTTTCGGTGCTGTCCGGCAGCAGGATCGCCGTGCGCGCGACGAACGTCTCGGACACGTGGCGCGAACCGGTCTCGATGATCTGTTCGGTCGCGAGCGCGGCGCCGAGGTCGCGCGTCATCGCGAACATCGCGCCGGTGCGCCGCTCGCGCAGCACCGCGATGTGCGCGCGCCGGCGCAGGCTCGACGTCAGGTGGCTGATGGTCAGCGACGTGAGCAGCATCACCGCGAACGTCAGCAGATACTGCGTGTCCGCCACGGTGAACGACATGCGCGGCGGCACGAAGAAGAAGTCGAACGCCGCGACGCCGAGAAACGAGTACAGCACGCCCGGCCCGCGCCCGAGCCGCGCGGCCGTGAAAATCGCGCCCAGCAGGTACAGCATCACGAGATTCGCGAGCGTGATGCGATCGAGCAACACGCTCGCCGCCACCGTCACGATCGCGCAGACCGCGAGTGCATAACCGTAAAGCGCGGGCGGCGAGCGATGCCCGTCGAGGCCGGGGCCCGCAAAGCGCGGCACCTGTCCGCTCGCGGCCGCGGCCTCGCGCGTGGCGGCCGGGTTGATCAGCGTGACATCGACGTCGGCGGCCGCACGCACGATCCGCAGATCGACCGGCGCGGCAAGCCAGCGTCGCCACCACGGCCGCTGCGGCGACGCGCCGACGACGAACTTCGACACGTTGCGCATGCGCGCATACGCGACGAGCGTCACCGCGATGTCGTCGCCCGGCAGCGTCACGGTTTCGGCGCCGAGTTCGGCCGCGAGCTTCAGCGCGGCGAGCGTGCGCTCGCGCTCCGAATCGGACAGGCGCTGCAGCTTCGGCGTCTCGACGTAGACCGCGAGCCAGTCCGCCTTCAAACTCGCCGCGAGGCGCGCCGCCGCGCGCACGAGCGTGGCGCTCTCCTGCCCCGGCCCCACGCACACAATCAGCCGGTCGCGCGCCTGCCAGATGCGCTCGATCGACTGATCGGCGCGATATTCGCGCATCTGTGCGTCCACACGATCGGCGGTGCGCCGCAACGCGAGTTCGCGCAGCGCGATCAGGTTGCCCTTGCGGAAGAAGTTGCGCACCGCGCGCTCGGCCTGTTGCGGCAGATACACCTTGCCGTCGCGCATCCGGTCGAGCAGTTCTTCCGGCGGCAGATCGACGAGCGTCACTTCGTCGGCGAGATCGAACACGCGGTCGGGCACCGTCTCCCACACGCGGATGCCGGTGATCTGCCCGACCACGTCGTTCAGGCTTTCGAGGTGCTGCACGTTGACGGTCGTGTACACGTCGATGCCCGCATCGAGCAGTTCGTGCACGTCCTGCCAGCGCTTCAGATGCCGCGAGCCCGGCACGTTCGAGTGCGCGAGCTCGTCGACGAGAATCAGCTGCGGCTTGCGCGCGAGCGCGGCGTCGAGATCGAATTCCGTCAGCGTGCGGCCCCGATACTCGACGCGCGCCGGCGCGATGATCTGCAGCCCGTCGAGCAGCGCGAGCGTTTCCTTGCGCCCGTGCGTCTCGACGATGCCGACGACGACGTCCACGCCCTCCTCGCGGCGACGACGCGCCGCCTGCAGCATCGCGAACGTCTTGCCGACGCCTGCCGACGCGCCGAAGAATACTTTCAGTTTCCCGCGCAGCTGCCGGTCCTCGTCACGCTGGATTCGGTCGAGCAGTTCGTCGGGGTCGGGGCGGTCCATCGGGTGTCCTTCTTGATCGGCAAGGTTCAGTGCAATCAGCACATCGGCTTCGGGTCGGCGAGCGCCAGCTTCAATGCAGCACGTTCACGCGCGGCTCGCCGTACACGCCGGGCGTCATGTCGATCCGCCCGATGAACGGGAACGGCAACAGGATACCGCCGCGCCCGCAAATCAGCAGATTGCGCTGCGGCGGATACGTCGTCAGCGAGTCGCGCCCCGGAAGGCGACCGCACCAACGAGGTAAGCCGGGTCCATTTCCACTTCTCCCGTAACGGATAGAGCCGGGGTGAAGATTACTGAAATGGAAATAAAGTCCTGGTAAAAAAGCGGGGGGATCCGCGTAAAAAACGCGTAAACGTCGCGGGGGCGCTTGCGAGACCCGTCACGGCACACCGCTACTGCCGGTCGATTTCCGGATCGGTGTGCCGAACCACACGGTGCTCGTAGTGCGACGCATCGAAATCGGGCGCCACGTCCGCGCTCATGCGCGCTTCGTGCGCTTCGAGGTCGTCGAGAAAGAGATCCTCGCTGATACGCCGGATCACGGCCGGAATGTCTCGCTTCATGCTCGGCACGTCGCCGACCAGCAGGCCCCGGCTCACGAACGCCGCCGGATTGAACACGTGAATGTTGGCCAGATACGGCGCGGCGCCTGGCGTCTTTTCGAGGTACTCCAGCGCGTCGCCGAGATACGGATGCGCGCCGAGCCCGGCATCGCGCTCGCTGGCAGCGGGCGCGAAATAGTCGCGCCACAGCAGCACGTGGTCGGCGATGTCCGCGAGTTCACGACGCGCGTGCAGATCGACCGCGTAGCCCGTGCCGGCGATCACGAAGTCGAACGCGAACGACGCGCCGCCCGTCCACGCGCGCACGCGCTCGCCTTCGACGGCCGCCTCCTGCCATTGCGTATCGAGGTGCAGGTGGAAGTTCGCGAAGCGCGTCGCGCGCGACACCGCGTCGGCAGGCGGCGTGGACCCCGCGCGCGTGAAGCGCAGCGCGAGGCGCCAGCGCAACGCGTCGGGCAGCGCCGGAAAGTTGTCGTACGCGCCCGGGTAAGCGCGCGCGCGATTCACCGGCAGCGCCGCGAGCGTCGCGCGGCGCGAGAACAGGTGAACCTCGGCGGCGCCGGCTTCGAGCGCTGTCGCCGCCGCATCGAAGGCGGACGCGGCCGCGCCGATCACCGCAACCGAGCGTCCGCGCAGCCGCGCGAAGTCGATCGCAGCGGACGTGTGCGCGAAGTGTGTCGAAGGCAGCGCCGCAAGCGGCTGCGGGATATGGGGCCGGCCATTGCCGGCCACGCCGTTGCCGAGGATGATCTTGCGCGTCGTTTCCACGCGTCTGTCGATCGCCCCGTCGCGGGCAATCGACAGATGCAGCCGGAAATAGCGACCATCTGGCTCGATGCGTTCGAGCGTCGTCCCGTAACGGATCGGAATATCGAGGAACTGCCGATACCACGCGAGATAGTCGGCCCATTCTTCGCGCCCGATGCGTTCGATGCCCGCATACGCGGCTTCGCCGTGACGCGCTTCGTACCACGCCTGAAAGCTCAACGCGGGCAGCGTCACCTCCGGGCCGACCAGCGACTTCGGCGTGCGCAGACGGTTCATGCGCGCGCGGGTCTTCCACACGCCTGCGAGCGTTTCGTCGCTCGCCGCGTCGATGACGCTCACATTGCCGATTCCCGCGCGCCGCAGCGCGAACGCAAACGCGGTCCCGCTCTGCCCGCCGCCGACGATCACGACGTTGTGATCGACACCCGGCCGGTCGACGACCCAGTTCTCCGGATCGGGGCCGATGAGGCGCAGGGTTTCGCTCGCGTGGCGATTCAGCGATGGAAGTCGGCTCATGGTGGGGCTTTGGCGGGTTGACGGGCGATCAGCCGATTCTCGCCGTGCCGGCGCGCGTGCGCTACGAACGATTCGTCAAATGGTTGTGCGCGAATCGGGGAACGACGGCGGATCGCGCGATGCGCCGGCAGGTGTACGCCGCCCTCGGTGGCTTTCCCGTCACGCGACCTTGAACCCGTGCGTGCCGTCGCGGCCCAGTTGCGCGACGAGCCCGTACTCCCAGTCGAGATACGCCTGCATCGCGTCGGCAGCGCTTTGGGTGCCCTCGTACGGACGCCGATAGCGGTCGACGCGCGGCGACGCGAGCCGCGTCTCGCCTTGTTCGAGCGGCAGGCCTTCCGCGATCCATGCCAGCGTGCCGCCCGCGAGCAGCCAGACTTCGACGGAATCGGGCAGCAACGCGCGCAGGTCGGCCGCCGCGAAGGCCGCGAGCTGGCCCGATCCGCACGTGAGCACGTAGCGCTGCGCGGACGGGATCCGCGTGAGCGCATCGCGCAGTTGCGCGCGGATCGCGAACCACGCGCCCGGAATGTGGCGCTTCACGTAGTTCGCGCTGGTGGTCACGTCGATGACCGCGAGCGCGGTGGCGTTCGTGGTCGCCTCGTCACGCAGCCACTTCGCGAGCGTGGCCGGCGTCACGGACGGCACCGCGCTCGCGCGCGGCGCGTGCGCGGGCGGAATTCCCGTGCCGGTGCGCGCGGCGGCATCGACCGGCTCGATCACATACGTTTCCCAGCCCATCTGCGCGAGCCATGACGCGGTCATGTCGGCGAGCACGATGCGCGCGCCGCGCACCGGCGCGTGATGGTCCGTCTCCTGCACGAGCTGTCCGCCCGGCGCGCTCGCAAAGCCCGGCAGATGACCGGCCGCGTATTCCTCGGGCGTGCGCACGTCGAGGCGGTACACGGTGCGCGACGGTTCGTCGAGTTCGGCCAGTTGATCCAACGAAATGCGTTGCACGCCCGCTCGCGCGGCGATGCCTCGCGCGCCTTCGCGTGCGGCGCGGCGATTGTCGTCGCCGACCGCGTCCGGGAACCGCCGCGACTCGCCATGCGCGAGCGTCTGCCCCGCGAGCGTCCAGCCGATCGTGCCGTTGCGCAACGCGACGACCGGATTCGGCAGCCCGGCGTTGATCAGCGACTGCGCGCCGATGATGCTGCGCGTGCGCCCCGCGCAGTTGACGATCACGCGCGTCGCCGGGTCGGGCGCGAGTTCGCGCAGCCGCAACACGAGTTCGGCACCCGGCACGCTGGTCGCGGTCGGGATGCTCATCGTCTGGTATTCGTCGAAGCGGCGCGCATCGACGATCACGATGTCTTCGTTCGCGTCGATCAGCTTCTCGACTTCCTGCGCCGACAACGACGGCGTATGGCGGACCGACTCGACCAGCTCGCCGAACGATTTGCTCGGCACGTTCACGTCGATGAACAGCTCGCCGCCGGCCGCGCGCCAGCCGTCGAGGCCCCCTTCGAGTGCATGGACGCGCGTATAGCCGAGCGCGGCGAGCACCGCCGCGCCGCGCGCGACGAGGTCGTCGCCCGCCGTTTCGCCGTACAGCACGATCGGCGTGTCGAGACGCGGAATGCGCGTCCACGCGTCGAGTTCGACGCGCGACAGCGGCAGGTTCGCGGCCCACAGCGGATGGCCCTGCGCGTACACGTGCTCCTCGCGCAGATCGACGAGCGCGATCTCGCGGCGCGCGAGCAGCGCGTCGCGAACCTGCGCGTACGTGAAGCGCGGAACGTGCCCGCCGTCGCGCGCGCCGACGAACGACGACACGACGGTTTTCGGCACCGTATAGCCCGAAACGAAACGCTTGCGCGAGCCGTCGTCGCGATACACCCAGCGCGCCACTTCACCGATGTCGGCGCCGTACACGTGGATGCTGATCGACACGCGATCGTCGTACGCATTGCGCACGCGATGGATGTCGCCGACGTCCGGCCCCACCGCTTCGACCTGCCCCGGTTCGAGGCGGATCGCGCCGCCGTTTGCCGCGAGCTTGCCCGTGGCGTCGATCGTGTACGGCTGCGAATACTCGGCGCCGCGCAGCATCCCGATCACCCCCCACACCGTGTGGTCGTGCACCGGCGTCGCCTGCCCCGGTCCCCACACGAAGCTCACCACCGAAAAGCGCGCGTGCGGATCGCGATACAGCAGGAACTGCTGGTAGCGCTCGGGATCGGGTGCCGCGTATGCGTCGGGCAGCCAGTCGTCGTGCGCGACGAGTGCCGCGAGCGGCGTTTGAGCCGCTTCGAATGCGCGATCGCCGAACGTCTGCAACAGACGTTCGAGTTCGCCGATGAAAGTGCGCAGCCGCGCCGGCGCTTCGTCCGCCGCGGTCCAGGCCGCGGCGTACCGCGAAGTGTGATGGCTCATGCGAATCCTGTTCGAATGCGAGTGCAACGCGACTCGCTCATTAAATCGGGTGAGGGGAATGCGCGGCATCGGCATGCGCAGTCAGCGCGGCGCGACCGGCCCCCACCAGAATCGCGTCGTTCTGCGGCGTGTGGATGCGGCTGCACAGCACGTCGCGATGATAACGCTCCAGCGGATGGTTTCGGCTCAACCCGTGATTGCCCGACGATTGCAGCGCGAGTTCCGTCACGCGGATCGCGTGACTCGTCACCGTGAACTTCACGAGACCGCTGTCGCTGGCACCGGGCACGTCGCCCGCGTCGGTGCGCGCCGCGAGGTCGTCGAGCAGCACGCGGTTCACGCGCAGCAGCGCTTCGATCTCGCCCACCGTCTCCTGCACGCGCGGCAGCGTCGCGAGCGGCGCGCCGAGGCTCGCGGGCGCTCGGGTATTCGCGAACGTCAGCAGCCAGTCGCGCGCCGCGCGCGCAACGGCGTCGTACAGGCTGCCGAGCAGCGTCACCATCCACGCCTGCTGGTCCGCGAAATCCTGCTGGAAAGCGCGCGCGGTCGGCGCCCATTCCTCGGGCCGGCGCAGATCGACTGCGTGCTCGAACGACAGCGGCACGTCGTCGAACAACACTTCGTGGCTGCCCGACGCCCGCAGACCGAGATGATTCCAGCTTTCGATCACGCGGATATGCGCATCCGTCGCGTCGCCGCGCGGCACGAGCACGACGCCGACGCGCGGCTCGGGCTCGTCGGTGCGCGCCCACACCGACAGCCAGCTCAACGCGGGTATCCCCGTCGTGTACAGCTTGTGGCCCGACAGCCGCCAGCCGTCGTCGGCATGACGAATGATCGTCGACGGCAAGCCGCCGCGCGACGGCGATCCGAGTTCCGGCTCGACCCGCAGCGCGTTGATCAGCGCGCCGCGCGCCACCGCGCTGTCGAACACCTGTCTGCGCAACGCATCGGGCCAGCGATTTCCGGCGCGCGCGAGCCCGCGATGCTGCAGGTAGGTCATCGTCAGCACGAGCGCCGTGGCGGCGTCGCGATACGCGACCTCGGCGACGATGCGGCGCGCCTGCGCGAGCGTCGCGCCGGCGCCCCCATGGTCGCGCGGCACGACCTGCGCGACGAGCCCATAACGATGCAGCAGCGCGAAATGCGCGTGCGGAAATTCGCCGGTGGCGTCGTAGTGCGCGCTGCGCTCGGCGAGTTTCGGCGCGACCTGCGCGAGACACGCCGCGAGGCGCGCGTCGTCGGCGGGCAGATGCCGCAGCGCGGCGGCGCCGTCGTGCGCGTCGCGCAACGCTTGCGGCGAGACCGCCGCGGAAGATTCCTGTGACATGGGATGAATCAGGCGCCTTGAACCGTTGTGAACGGGCTCATAGCGTAGGCGCTTCAATAGTCGCTTCAAACCATACAAAGGTGATATGGATTGCGCGATTTGTTATTTCCGCGTTGCGCGATCCCGGCAGTACGCTGCGTGCTGTTCGGCATGCGGCGAAGGCTGCGTGCGCTTTTCAATTCACGTCAGCCAACGGGAACGAGCATGGGCATCGAAGTCATCGGCATGATTCAGAGCCAGAGGCAGTCGGAGATTCATCCGCCTGCCGGCAACGCGGTGGATCGCGACTACGTTCGGGCATTCGCCCACGCGCACGAGGCGGCCGGCTTCGATCGCATCCTCGTGCCGCATCACTCGACGGGGCCGTCGGCCACGCTGACCATTTCGTATGCCGCCGCCGTCACCGAGCGGATTCATTTCATGCTCGCGCATCGTCCGGGCTTCACCGCGCCGACGCTCGCCGCGCGCCAGATCGCGACGCTCGACCAGTTCAGCGGCGGCCGGCTCGCGGTGCACTTCATCTCGGGCGGCTCCGACGACGAGCAAAGGCGCGACGGCGATTACCTCGATCACGACCAGCGCTATGCGCGCACCGACGAATATCTGCAGATCCTGCGGCGCATCTGGACCGAGAACCGTCCGTTCGATCACGCAGGCACGTACTACCGGTTCGAACGCGGGTTCTCCGAAGTGAAGCCGGCGCAGAAGCCGCATGTGCCGATCTTCTTTGGCGGCGCTTCCGCTGCTGCACTGGACGTGGCCGGCAAGCATGCGGACGTTTACGCGCTGTGGGGCGAATCGCTCGCGCAGGTGCGCGATCTGATCGCCAGCGTGCGAGCCGCCGCCGCGCCGTATGGACGCGCGCCGCGCTTTTCGGTGTCGCTGCGGCCGATCCTCGCCGACACGGAGGAAAAAGCGTGGGCGCGCGCCGATCGCATCCTTGCGCAAACGCGGCGCGTGCGCGAGGCAGCGGGCCTCGGCACAGGCAGCCCGCTGCAGAGCGAAGGCGCGCGTCGCCTGCTCGAAACGGCCGGCAAGGGCTCGCGCGTCGACAAGCGGTTGTGGACCGAGATCGCGAAGCTCACCGGCGCGCGCTCGAATTCGACGGCGCTCGTCGGCACGCCGGAACAGGTCGTCGACGCACTGCTCGATTACTACGATCTCGGCGTCACCACGTTCCTGATGCGCGGCTTCGATCCGCTCGAAGACGCGACCGACTACGGCCGCGAACTGATTCCGCGCCTGCGTGCCGCCGTCGCCGAACGCGAAGCCGCGCGCAAGGTCGCGTGAGCCCGCGCTCATCGTTCAACGTTCATCGCCCATTCGCGCCCGAACCGATCATGTCCACTGTCCTGCCGATCCCGCATCGCACGCCCTCGGGCCTGTCGCTCAATCCGGAACCGAAGCGCAAGTTCTGGTTCGATCCGCCCGCGCCGCGCACCGATATCGCCGCCGAGCGCCGCCACCGTCAGGAGCGGCTCGCGGGCGCGTTTCGGCTCTTTGCGCGCTACGGCTTCGACCAGGGCCTCGCCGGCCATATCACCGCGCGCGACCCCGAATTGACCGGTCACTTCTGGGTCAACCCGCTCGGCGTGCATTTCTCGCGGATCAAGGTGTCGGACCTGCTGCTCGTGAACAGCGCGGGCGAGATCGTCGTCGGCGACGCGCCGCTGAATCAGGCCGCATTCGCGATTCATTCGGCGATCCACGAAGCGCATCCCGACGTGATCGCCGCCGCGCATACGCATTCGGTCTACGGCAAGGCGTGGTCGTCGCTCGGCCGCGCGCTCGACCCGCTGTCGCAGGACGCGTGCGCGTTTTACGAGGATCACGTGCTGTTCGACGACTTCACCGGCGTCGTGCTCGACAGCAGCGAGGGCGAACGCATCGCGCACGCGCTGAAGAAACCGGACGGCGGCACGTATAAAGGCGCCATTTTGCGCAACCACGGGATCCTGTCGGCCGGACCGAGCGTCGAAGCCGCCGCGTGGTGGTACATCGCGCTCGACAACGCCGCGCACACGCAACTGCTCGCCGAGGCGGCCGGCGCGCCGAAGCCGATCGATTCGGCCACCGCGCGCCATACGCACGAGACGGTCGGCCGCCCGCAAGGCGCGGCGTTCGCGTTCGAGAGCCTGTATGCGGGGCTCGTCGCCGCCGAGCCGGAACTGCTCGATTGACTCGCACCACAGACCACAACGAAACGCTTTTCATCGAATCCGCCGGAGACCTTTCAATGTCGAAGCAAACCGAAATTCTCGCGAGCGGCGCCCACGACGACAAGCGGCGCAAGCTGCTGCGCGCGGCCGGGGCCGCGGCGATCGCCGCGCCGCTGCTGTCGCTCGGCGGCCGCGCATTGTCCGCGCAACCGCTGAAGAAACTCACTTTCGCGTGGAATCAGGGCGCGTTTTGCCTGACGCCGATCGTCGTGGCCAAGGACGCCGGCCTCTTCGAAAAGAACGGCCTCGACGTCGACTTCATCAATTACAGCGGTTCGACGGACCAGTTGCTGCAATCGATCTCGACCGGCAAGGCCGACGCCGGCGTCGGCATGATCCATCGCTGGCTGAAGCCGCTCGAAGCGGGCTTCGACGTGAAGGTCGTCGGCAGCGTGCACGGCGGCTGCGTGCGGATGGTCGGCGTCAAGCAGGCGGGCGCCGTATCGCTCGCGTCGCTGAAGGGCAAGACGATCGGCGTGTCGGACCTCGGCTCGCCCGGCAAGCATTTCTTCGCGATCCTGATGTTGAAGCACGGTATCGACCCGGACCGCGACGTCACATGGCGACAGTATCCGGCCGACCTGCTCGGCATCGCCGCCGACAAGGGCGAGATCCAGGCGATCGCCGACGGCGACCCGAACCTGTTCCTGCTCGAAAAGGAGAAACCCGGCTTCTATACGCAGCTCGCGAGCAACCTGTCGGACGAATACGCGCACAAGGTGTGCTGCGTGATCGGCGTGCGCGGCTCGCTCGTGCGCAGCGACCGGCCGGCTGTTGCCGCACTCGCGCGCTCGTTCGTGCAGGCGGCCGATTTCACGCGCGAGAACCCGAACGAGGCCGCGAAGATCTTCGCGAAGTACACGCCGAAGTTCAAGGTCGAGGATCTGCAACAACTGTATTCGACGCTCACGTACGACCATCATCCGACCAACGTGGATCTGCAGCAGGAAATCGCGTATTACGCGGACGATTTCAAGCGGCTCGGCGTGCTGAAGAAGACGACCGACTCGCAGCGCTTCGCCGCTGCGGTCTACACCAACGTGCTGGGGTGACGCGATGTCTACGCTCGATCCCGTTGCCGCCGCCGCACGCGACGTCAAACGCGCTAACGCCGCCGGCCATGCGACGGGCGGCGCCGTTGCGCATCGCGCGAGTCCCGTCTGGGTAGTGGGCCTCGTCGCCGCTCTCGCGTGGGCGGCGTTCGGGTCGCTCACGCTCACGCGCGTATGGCCGAACCATGTCGTCGGCTTCTCCGACTGGGCGTACACCGACGAACTCGGCGCGGGCGTACTCGCGATCGCGCTGCTGCTTGCGATCGTCGGCGTCGTGCTGCCCGCCGTCGAGCGCCGCGCGAGCGCGCCGACGCTGCGTCGCGCGACGGCCGCCCTGCGGCGAGCCGGGCCGTGGCTCGTCGCGGTGCCGCTCGCGCTGGCTGCGTGGGAAGTGCTGACCGCGAAGACCGCGTTCCTGCCGACGCCGTTCTTCGGGCCGCCCCAGGCGCTGATCGAGGTCTATCACGACGACTGGCCGCGTCTTCTCGACAGCGCCGTGCACTCGCTCGCGCTGCTCGCGATCGGGTTCCTGTATGGCGGCGTGGCCGGGTTTCTGATCGGCGTGTCGATCGGCTGGTCGCGCGCGATCGGCTACTGGGTGCATCCCGTGCTGCGCGTGCTCGGGCCAGTGCCGGCCACCGCGCTGCTGCCGCTCGCGTTCTATGTGTTTCCGTCGAGCCATGCGGCCGCCGTGTTCCTGATCGCGCTGGCAACCGGCTTTCCCGTCGCGGTCCTCACGTGGTCCGGCGTCGCGAGCGTCAGCAAGGCCTACTACGACGTCGCGCGCACGCTCGGCGCGAACGCGCACTTCCTCGTGCTGCGCGTCGCGATTCCGGCTGCGTTGCCGCAGGTGTTCGTCGGCCTTTTCATGGCGTTCGGCGCATCGTTCACCGTGCTCGTGACCGCCGAGATGATGGGCGTGAAGTCCGGCCTCGGCTGGTATCTGACGTGGGCGCAGGGCTACGCCGCGTACGCGAACATGTACGCCGCGCTGATCGTGATGGCCGTGCTGTTTTCCAGCCTGATTACGCTGCTGTTCTCGGTGCGCGACCGCGCGCTGGTCTGGCAGAAGGGAACCGTCAAATGGTGAGCGCCGCTCTTTCGGAATCCGCAGCGTCGCCGGTTCGCGTGCCGGCTGCGTCGAACGCCGGCGCGCAGATCGACGCGCGCGGCGTCAGCCACTGGTTCGATACGCCGAAAGGCCCGTTGCAGGTGCTCGACGACGTGACGGTGTCGGTCGCGCCGGGCGAATTCGTCGCGCTGCTCGGCCCGAGCGGCTGCGGAAAGTCGACGCTGCTGCGCCTCGTCGCGGGGCTCGACGCGCCGTCCGGCGGCGTGCTGCTGCAGGACGGCCAGCCGATCGAGCGGCCCGATCCGTCGCGGATCGTCGTGTTTCAGGACCCGACGCTTTATCCGTGGCGGCGCGTGCGCGCGAACGTCGAACTCGGGTTGCAGGCGCGCGGCGTACTCGGCAAGGAGCGTGCGCGCGTCGATCAGGAACTGGCGCGCGTCGGGCTGACCGAATTCGCCGATGCGTTTCCGCATCAGCTGTCCGGCGGCATGGCGCAGCGCGTCGCGCTTGCGCGGGCGCTCGTCAACGATCCGCGGCTGCTCGTGCTCGACGAACCGCTCGGCAAGCTCGACTCGCTGACGCGCCTCGCGATGCAAGGCGAACTCGTCGACCTCTGGCAGCGCTCGCGGTTTTCCGCGCTCCTCGTGACGCACGACGTCGAGGAAGCGCTGTTTCTCGCGCAACGTGTGATCGTGTTCGGCCCGCGTCCGGCGCGCGTCACCGCCGAGTTGCGGGTGGATCTGCCCTACCCGCGCCATCGCGGCGACCCGGATTTTGCCGGACTGCGCCGCGAGGCGTTGCATCATCTCGGCCTCGACGCGAGCTGGTGATCGACGCAACCCCGCGACCATGCACTGGCCAGACGCCAGCCTCTGGCTGAACCCGTTTCTCGACGCGCTGCAGACCGCGCAACTCGCGCTCCAGCGGGCGGCGCACGCGCTCCATTGGTCGGGCGACAGCCACGGTCAGCCGGCGTGGCCGTGGGCGCGGCGTATCTCCACGGAGACGCTGCAGATCGACCTCGGCGCGACGCGGCAACTGGTGCTCGCGTTGCTGGCCACGGCCGGCGCGATGCTGCTGGCGCTCGCGGGCATCGCATGGCGCCGGGGACGCGTGCTGCTGCTGATCATCGCCGCGCTGACGGCCTGGTTCGCACCGTGGCCGGACAGCACGATCTGGCTCGCGGATGCGGTGCCGACGAGCTTCCAGCAGACATCGTTCGACGTCGCGTCGATCGCGCGCGGCGCGCAGGTCTATGCGCAGCATTGCGCGGCCTGTCACGGCGCCGATGGACGCGGGTCGGGTCCGCTTGCCGCGACGCTAGTGCGCTGGCCCCCGACCGTCGTCGGCCCGTTGCTCGGCCACCGGCTCGACGGCGAGATGTTCTGGCGCGTGCTCCACGGCACGCGCGACTTCCACGGTGCGCGCACGATGCCGGGCTTCGCGCGCGCGATTTCCGACGCCGATGCGTGGGCCACGATCGACTACATGAAAGTGCTCGCCGCAGGCGGCGGCGCGCAAAGCGGACAAGGCTGGCCGATCCCGGTCGCGCTGCCCGCGCTCGACGTGCGCTGCGCAGACGGAACCGACCAGCCCGTCGAGCGATGGCGCGCGGGGCAGCGCGTGCGCGTGGTCGCGCTCGGCTCGCCGCCCGCGCCACCGCTCGAAGATCCGCGCTGGCAGACGCTGCTCATCGCGCCCGACGACGCACGCCCGACGCACGCCGATGCGGCGCGTTGGGCGGCGAGCGGACGCGCGTCGTGCGTGGCTTCGACGCGCGGCGCGTGGCACGCGTTCGCCGGCATCGCCGGGCTCGATCCGGATCGCTTCGCGCTCGCGCAACTGCTCGCGGACCGCGACGGGTGGCTGCGCGCCGAAGCTCGCCCCGGCGACGCCGGATGGGCGAACGCGACGTTGCTGTGCTCGGCGAATGGCAGCGGCGCGACGGTCGCCCGGAGCGGCGACACGGACCCGCTGACGGCGCTGCTCAAAGAGATCGATGCAGAACCGGTGCGCTACGTGAAAGGCGGCTACGTGCATTGATCGGCGGTTCGATCAACGTCAAGGCGGCCGCTCAAGACCGCGTGAATTCGCTTCGGCGTCCTGGGATGCGTGATGCGGCTCGTCGCGCGACTGCTGTGCGTGTCCGCGTCCGCCTGCGTCGCGCGGGCGATGGGGCGTCATCGGCACACCGCGTTCGGCCTGTCCGCGACGGATGCCGACAATCAGATGTCGAAGTACAGATAGAACTCCCACGGATGCGGCCGCAGCCTGATCGGATCGATCTCCCGCTTGCGCTTGTAGTCGAGCCACGTGTCGATCACGTCTTCGGTAAACACGTCGCCTCTGCGCAGAAACTCGTTGTCCGCCTCCAGCGCTCTCAACGATTCGTCGAGCGATCCGGGCACCTGGCGGACGTCTTTCGCTTTCTCGGGCGGCAAGTCGTAAATATTGACATCCAGAGGATCGCCGGGATCCATCTTGTTTTCGATTCCGTCGAGCCCGGCCATCAGCATCGCCGAAAACGCGAGATACGCATTCGCCGACGGATCGGGACACCGGAATTCGACGCGCCGCGCATTCGGCGAATCCGAATACATCGGAATGCGTGCGGCCGCCGAACGGTTGCGTTGCGACATCGCGAGATTCACTGGCGCTTCGTAGCCCGGCACGAGCCGCTTATACGAATTCGTGGTGGGCGCGCAAAACGCCATCAGCGCGGGCGCATGCTTGAGCAGGCCGCCGATGTACCAGCGGCACATGTCCGACGTGAGCGCCCAGCCGCCCGGATCGTAGAACAGATTTTCGCTGTCTTTCCAGAGGCTTTGATGGCAGTGCATGCCGCTCGCGTTGTCGGCGAAGAGAGGCTTCGGCATGAACGTCGCCACTTTGCCGTACCGGCGAGCCACGTTCTTGCAGATGTACTTGTAGATCATCACGTTGTCGGCCATCCGCGTGAGCGTGGAAAAGCGCATGTCGATTTCGTTCTGTCCCGCCGTCGCCACCTCGTGGTGATGCACTTCCACCTGCACGCCGGCCTGCTGCAGCAACAGCACGATGGCCGAGCGGATGTCCTGCAGCGTATCGTGCGGCGGCACCGGGAAATAGCCTTCCTTGTACCGCGGCTTGTAGCCGAGATTGCCGCCGCCGTAGGCGCCTTCGTCGCGCCCCGTGTTCCAGTCGCCCTCTTCCGATTCGACGTAGTAGTAACCGCTGTGCGCATCCTGGCCGAAACGGATCGAATCGAATATGAAGAATTCGAGTTCGGGCCCGAAGTAACAGGTCGTCGCCATGCCGGTCTGCCGCAGGTACGCTTCGGCTTTCTTCGCGATGTAGCGCGGATCGCGCGAGTACGGCTGGTGCAGCACGGGATCCACCACGTCGCAGATCATCGACAGCGTGGGCGTGTCGCCGACCGGGTCGACGAAGGCGGTCGTCGGATCGGGCTTCAGCAGCATGTCGGATTCCTGGATTTCCTGAAAGCCGCGTATCGATGAGCCGTCGAAGCCGATTCCGTCTGTAAAGAGGCCTTCGTGCACCTCGGGCAACGTGATCGAAAAATGTTGCCAGAGACCCGGCAAATCGGTGAATTTCAGGTCGACGATCTGGATCTTGCGCTCACGCAGTTGCTCGATGACCTGCTGATGGTTCTCGGGCCGCGATACGCGAAAGCTGCCTGCGTCGACGGATACCTCGAACGCCGACGAAGCGTGGGGATTCGACATGGGTTTCTCCCGGTGCGACGACCGATCGGTGCATCAAGGCAGGCTCGCGATGATCGCGCCGAATTCGCTCTTGTTGAAAGCGCGCAGCGTTTGAGTGCGGACGTTGCCGGCGGAGCCGAGCGCGAGCCCGAATGCGGTCAGCGCCTGTTCGTCTTTCGCTTCGATAATGGACACGATGTCGTACTGGCCGAGCGTCCAGTAGATCTCTTTCATCGTGCAGCCGAAACCCTTGGCCATATCCTCGACCTGGCTCGCCCGTTGCGGGCTGTTCTTGATGGTGCGGATACCCTGGTCGGTGAAGTGTACGAGCACTACGTAAGTCGCCATGACGGTTCTCCTTTACGGGTCAACGTTTGGGGACATACGTGCAGAGCAGGGCGCAATCGCGACTCGACCCTGCACGCCAATTCATTGTAGGCAACGAATGTAGATATGCCACTGCCCCCTTGCAGCCGACGCGGGCGACGAAGGTTTGCAGCCCTGTGCAACCCGGGCCGCCCGCCCGACGATCAAGGGATCCACCGATGCACGACGACGCTGGACCCGTTGTAGTTGTCCTTCGTAATCACATACTGGCCATCGGACCTCAGAAACGCCCGCAATCCGTACATCGAATCGACGTCATTGCCGACATCGACCGCCGCCGGATTCGCGTTGATCAGCGTGGTGGCGAGATTCCCGGTCGTCAGATTGAACGCGTCGATGTTCGGCACCGTATGCACGTAGCCGACGAACAGGTAGTTGCCCGCTGCGGCAATCGACTTCGGATTCGCGCTCGTCAGGTTGATGACCGGATCGGGCCGCGTGGTGTTGCCCGCGGCCCAGCCGTGATACACCTCGATCCGCGATTGCATCGCCGTCCAGTCCCAACTGCCGGCGATGCCTTGCGCGAGGATCATCGTGTCGCTTTCCGGCAGGTAGATGATGCGCGTAAGCGGCCGGATGCTTTCCGGAGCCGGAATCGCGACGGGCGGTCCCCATTGCGGTTTGCCGTTGCCGTCGAAGCCGGTCAGCGGGTAGTGATAGAGGTGGTTCGTCCGGTCGAGACCGGCCCACACATCTCCGCGACTGTCGATGCAAAAGCCGCCCGTCACCTGCAGGTTCGTATCGAATGCCGGACCCGGAATCGATCCGTCCGGTATGGCAACGTAGCCGCTCGCCGGATTGAAGTGATAGAAATAAAAGATGCCCGGATTCTGCCCGGACGCGACGAGGATCCGGTTTCCGCCGACACTCACGATCTGCCCGAAGTGCTCGTCGCGCTGCGTGTCGTTCATGTTCAGACGCGGGTCATTCGGATAAGTGAACGGGTCGACCGTGTTCGCGACGAACGTACCGCCCGCCGAGCCCGTATAAATGTTGGTGCCGCTGTAGAACCACGCGCCGTCGGTCAGCGGATCGGGCGCGGCCACGCCTTCGAAGTTCAGCGCCTGCAATTTCCATAGCGGCACGCCCGCGACGTTGTACGCGTGAATATTCGTGCCGCCGTTGCGGCCGAGATCCCAGCCGCCGCCCCACGGATTGTCGAGCACGTACAGATTGCCCGCGGCATCCTTGCCGATGCCGGTAATGCGGGTGAAGCGAAAGTCCCCGACCTGGCCTTTGATGCCGGTGGTCGCGTCGAGATAGCCGCCCTGCACGCCGAACGTGCCGGCCAGCGTCGGCGTGCTGGCAATGTCGTCGTACAGCTTGATGTTCATGTCGGGGCCTTCGTCGCCGATCATCAGTTGGCCCGACAACGCATCGAAGTACAACGCCGACGGCCGCGACGCCGCCGACAAATGAATGACGTTCAGCGGCGCGCCCGCCGCGCTGAATTCGTCGACTTCGCCCGCGCTCTCACGGGCGACCCACAGATTGCCCGCGCCGTCCACGGCGAGCGCACCCGGGCCCGACACGCCAATGTCTCGCTGCCACACGCCATCGGTCGTGAACACACGCACGCGGTTGCCGAAAAAATCGCTCGCATAGAGCAGCGTGCCCGCCGTCGCGAGCCCGGTGATCACATCCGCGCGGCTGATCGCGGTCCACGTGCTCACCGGGATCACGAGATCGCGCGTGCCGCTCGCCCGGTCATAGCGTCCGACCGACCCGCTGCCGCCCGGCGCGCCGATCTGCAATGCCGCGAAGATCGACGTCGCGTTGCCGGTGATCGCGCCGCCCTGCACTTCGTTGTGAATGCCGATGGACCCGGCGCTGTGACCGTTCTGGTAGATCGCGATGCCGCCTTCGTTCTCGTCCCAGAACGACGCTGTGTAGATCACGCCTTCGGGCGCGACCCACATCGAGCGCGCCCCGTTGCCGACATGCGCGGCGAGCGTGCCGAACGTGTTAGCGAGCCAGTCCGTCGTGTACTGCGCGTGGCAGACAGGCGCCGCCAACGTCATCACAGCGCCTGCGAGCAGAGCGCGAAGTTTCGCCATGTTCATGAGCGACGCGCTCCACGTGACGGCTTTTCGACGGCGATATGCATTTTCTGTGAACCCTCCGGGCTGATTGGTTTCGTCTGTTCTATCTCTTCCAAACAGACTCACTCACAGCGCGTTGGTTCTCTTACGTTCCGTTGTGGTGCGCACTTTATGCACATCCAGCCCATCGAACGTAATCGAGTCGTATGATTTCCTTCGATCCATGCAGGCAGTTCGTCGATGTTCAACCGCAATGCCACGTATTCGGAGAGAACAAATGGACACTTCCGGCTTCCTCGCATCGCTGCAGACCACGTTAGGCGGGTACGTGCCCACGGTGATCGGCGCGATCGGCATTCTGATCATCGGCTGGCTGATCGCCGTTATCGCGCGTGCAAGCATATTTCGTCTGCTCACCGCATTGAAAGTGGACCAGCGGATCAGCGACAGCACCGGCCAGGGCGCCTACGTCGAGCGCATCGTCGCGAGCGGCGTGTTCTGGCTCGTGCTGCTCGTCACGGCGGTCGGCGTGTTCAACGTGCTCGACCTGTATGCGGTGTCCAATCCGTTTTCGCTGCTCGTCAGCCGCATCGTCAACTATCTGCCGAACCTGATCGGCGGCACCGCGCTCACGCTGATCGTGTGGCTCGTCGCGTCGCTGCTGCGCGCGATCGTGAGCCGCACGCTGCGCTCGGGCAGCGTCGATGCAAAGCTGTCGGCGAGCGCCCGCATGCGGCCGATGAGCGGCTACCTCGGCGACGTGCTGTTCTGGCTCGTGATCCTGATGTTCCTGCCGGCGATCCTGTCCGCGTTCGAGCTGTCCGGTCTGCTCGGACCGGTCGAAGCGATGATCAACAAGCTGCTCGACATCGTGCCGAACCTGTTCGCGGCGGCCGTGATCGGCTTCGTCGGCTGGATCGTCGCGCGCGTGCTGCGCGGACTCGTGACGAACCTGCTCGTCGCGGCGGGCGCGGACCGGCTCACCGAGCGCGTCGACAGCCCCACGCCGGTGCGCGTGTCGAGTCTCGTCGGCACCATCGTCTACGTTTTCGTGTTCGTGCCGACGCTGATCTCCGCGCTGGATGCGCTGAAGATCACCGCGATCTCCGAGCCGGCGACGAACATGCTCGACCAGTTCCTCGTGGCGGTGCCGGATATCGTCGCGGCCATCGTGATCCTGCTCGTCACGTTTTACATCGCGCGTTTTGTCGCCGGAATCACGCAGAAGCTGCTGGTGGCCGCGGGCGTGGACGGCCTGCCGGCGATACTCGGCGTCGAGCGCGTGTTCACCGGCATGCTGCAGCCGTCGGTGCTCGCCGCGCGGCTGATCGTGTTTTTCGCGATGCTGTTCGCGACCGTCGAGGCCGCGAACCGGCTCGGCTTCACGCAGGTGCGCGACGTCGTCACGCTGTTCATCGAATTCGGCGGCCACGTGCTGATGGGCGGCGTGATCCTGGTGATCGGGTTCTGGCTCGCCGGCCTCGCGCGTCGCGTGATCGAGCAGGCGGACACGCAGCACAGCGTGCTGTTCGCGCGCATCGCGCAGTTCGCGATTCTCGGTCTGGTGTTCGCGATGGGACTGCGCGCGATGGGCATCGCGAACGAGATCGTCCAGCTCGCGTTCGGCCTCGTGCTCGGTGCGATCGCGGTGGCAGTCGCGCTGTCGTTCGGTCTCGGCGGGCGTGAAGCCGCGGGCAGGCTGCTCGACCGCTGGTTCAACGGGCGCAATCCGCGCAGCGATCTGTGAGCGGGCGTCAAGCGCGCCCGGTCATGGGACGACGTGCGAAGGCGCGGCCAGCATCGAGCGGGAGATCAGCAGCAGGTGATAGTAAAGCCGCAGGCTGAATCCGTAGTTGTACGCGAAGAGATGGATCAGCGCGATCTCCAATCCTTTCCGTGGGTCGCCGTTTTTCGACCAGGCCGACACGACGATCGGCACGAGGCGCCTGAGCGCAATACGGCGGGCCGGTTCAAGACGCGGATCGAGCGTGAGGCTGCAAACGAACGCATACGCGAGAACCGGCGCCGCATTCATCGAGCCGCGCGTGCGCTGCGAGATCGACACGGCCGTCTTGCGATAGCAGGACACGTATTCGCTCAGGTAATAGACCTTCGTCGCGGCGAGGCACAGTTGCGTGCCGAATACGAAGTCGCAGCACGTGCCGTACTGATCGTCGTAGCCGACCCGCTTCACGAGATCCGCGTTCGCGAGCCAGCCGTTGTTCGGGAACATCTGGATCAGGCCGGTGCGGCCGGGCAGCGTCTGCAGACCCTCGGCGATCTTCGTCCGATGAAAATCCGCATTGAGCTGGCGGCTCGCGGCATGATCGATCTGCCCTTGCGAGTCGAGTTCGTACTGGTCTCCAAACGCGACCTCGAGATCCGGATGCCGCGACCACGGCGACAACAGCCGCTCGATGCCCGTCGCGACCAGCGAGTCGTCGTCGTGAATCAGCAGGATCTTGTGTCCCGTTGCACGCTCGATCAGGCTCGCGACGTTGCGCGCCTGGCCAAGCGGCGGTTCGTTCTTCGTGTAGCGGATGCGCGGATCATCCGCGTAGCGCGCCGCAATCAGTTGCTGCGTGCTTGCGTCGGTCGAGTCGTCGCCTATCAGCAATTCGATGTTCGTATGCGTCTGCGCGAGGCACGAATCGATACATTGCGCGATCAACGCGGGTCGATTGAACGTCGGCAGGCAAATCGAGACCTTGAATGAGGTTGTCATGTCTCCCGCCTTTTTAAGTCTTCTGGACGGCCTCCGCTGACACGGCGTCGAACGTTGGGCTGCAGCTGAAAGGTAATTCGATAAAACTCGAAAAAAAATCGAAATAATTTCCGGCAAGAAATTCCGGCAAGAAGGGGTGCTATCGGTATGAATGGTATGAAGAAACTATTTCTTCAAGAGTCCGCGACGGTCGCTTCCGGACGACCGCTTTGCGATGACAGCAAGGCGCGTAGCTTTTGCCGGTCCGCCGGCGTCGCGGGGTTGTAGACGACGAGCGTCAGGTCGGTGCGACCGTCGACGGCGAACGCCGAATATTCGAATGAAAACGGGCCGACGACCGGGTGCACGATGCGCTTGACCGCGTCGCCGTGCGCGTGCACGGTGTGGTCGCGCCACATCGCGTCGAATTCGGGACTCACGCGGCACAGTTCATCGACGAGGCCGGTCACGGCCGCCGCCGCGCCTGCGCGGGCAACATCGACGCGAAACGCGCCGACCACGAGCCGCGCGACGCTGCGCCAGTCGTATTGCGCGGCGCGCGCGCGCGGGTCGAGAAACATCAGCCGAAGCACGTTGCGCTCGGCGGGCGGGAGCGTGCCGTAGTCGACGAACACGGCGGCCGCGGCCCGATTCCACGCGACGACGTCCCACGTCGCGGTGCGGATCAGCGCGGGACTCGGGTCCAGCGCATCGAGCACGCTTTGCAGCCGCGGCGTGATTCCGCCGCTGCGCTGATAGCGGGCCTCGGGCAGCCGACCGAGGCCGAGCAGAAAGACATGCTCGCGCTCGACGTCCGTCAGCATCAGCGCGCGAGCAATGCGCTCCAGCACCTCGGCGGACGGCGCCCCGCCCCGCCCCTGCTCCAGCCACGTGTACCAGGCCGGGCTGATGTTCGCGAGCTGCGCGACCTCCTCGCGACGCAATCCCGGCGTGCGCCGACGGCCTGCCGGAAAGCCGAACGTCGCGGGATCGAGCTTCGTGCGGCGGTCTCTCAGATAGGCGCCGAGGCGGTTGTCGCTCCTTCCTGCGTCGTGCGTATCGTGCTGCTTTTCGTGCTGCTTTTCGTCTGCGAGGTCGCCGCCCATGCCGTGTGCCCGAATGCGCTCAAAGCCGACACTTTACTACCGCGTCGGCCATGCACGGCGACCGCGCGAACGCTCAGCGGCTGCGAGGCAGCGTGATGCCCGGGAAGGTCTTGATGACGGCCGAGTCGTCCTCGCCGCCGTGGCCCGCGCTCGACGCATTCATGAACATCTGGTGCGCGGTGGCCGACAACGGCAGCGGAAATTTCGTGCGGCGCGCGGTGTCGAGAACGAGGCCGAGATCCTTCACGAAAATGTCGACGGCCGAAAGCGGCGTGAAATCCCCGTTCAGAATGTGCGGCACGCGGTTCTCGAACATCCACGAGTTGCCCGCGCTGTGCGTGATCACGTCGTACAGCGCGTCCGGATCGACGCCTTCGCGCAGACCCAGCGCCATCGCCTCGGCCGCGGCGGCGATATGCACGCCCGCCAGCAGCTGATTGATGATCTTCACCTTCGAGCCGGCGCCGTACGCGTCGCCGAGGCGATAGACCTTCGCGGCGATCGCGGCGAGCACGTCCTCGCACGCGGCATACGCGGCGGCGGGGCCCGACGTCATCATCGTCATCTCGCCGGACGCCGCGCGCGCAGCGCCGCCCGACACCGGCGCATCGAGCATCAGCAGTCCCGCCGCTTCGACGCGCGCGCCAAGCTGTGCGGCGAAGTCCGGCGCAACCGTCGCGCTCGCAATGACGACCGACCCGGGTCGCATCGCACAGACGGCGCCCTGTTCGCCGAACAGCACCGCGTCGGTCTGCGCGGCGTTGACGACGAGCGTGACGACCACGTCGCAATGCTTGCCTAGCTCGGCCGGCGACGCGCAGCGCACGCCGCCTTCGGCCGCGAACGCATCGAGCACGCTGTCGCGCACGTCGCACGCGTGCACGCGAAAGCCCGCGCGCAGCAACGAACGCGCAACGCCGAGCCCCATTGCGCCGAGACCGATGACTCCAACCTGTCGTGACATGGAAACCCTTCGAATGAGATGAGAAGACCCGCTGGCGGGGCAGACGATCGATGCGCGGGATGCCGCCGATCACTTGTCATGTCATCATACAATTCGCGGGAATGATCGGCGCCAGGGCTAACCCGGATGCGGGGCGATTCTTGCCGTCGATTCGTCCGCCTGCGTGTTCGCCGTCAGGAACAACTTGCGGTAGGCGCACGCGCGGGCTCTTGCCGCTGCGGCGGCGCCCATCCGTTGCGCGGGCACCGTCTTGCCGCAACCGCCGATCAGCGCGACCGCGTCCATCGGGTGCGCGCGGATCCTCTCCTGGGTGTCCATCGACAGCGGATTGCGCAGATACATGCTCGATTGACGCTGATTCTGGCCAACGCTATATTGCCCCGCAACCAGGCGCTTTCTCGCTCCGCGTCCAGCAGGAGGAAACCGTGATGCCGTCAGCCAGCCGTCCGCATGGCGTGTATGCGCCGGTCGTTACGCCGTTCACCGCAACGCTTCTTCCGGACGCACAGCGCTACGTGCGTCACTGCGGCTGGCTCGTGAGCCAGGGCGTCGGGATCGCGGCGTTCGGCACGAACTCGGAGGCGAACTCGATGTCCGTCGACGAGAAAAAGAAGCTGCTCGATGCGCTCGTCGAAGCCGGTCTGCCGAAGGACTGCATCATGGCCGGCACCGGCTGTCCCGCCTTCACCGACTCGGTCGAACTGACGCGCCATGCAGTGTCGCTCGGCTGCGATCACGTGCTGATGCTGCCGCCTTACTACTACAAGAACGTCAGCGACGAAGGGCTCTTTCGTACGTATGCCGAAATTATCGAGCGGGTCGGCTCGGACGCGTTGCGCATCTACCTGTATCACATTCCGCCGGTCGCGCAGGTGCCGATCACGCTGACGCTGGTCGAGCGGCTGCTCGACGCGTATCCGCGGATCGTCGCGGGCATCAAGGACAGCTCCGGCGACTGGAGCAACACGAGCGCGATGCTCGAACGCTTCCAGCCGCGCGGCTTCGACGTGTTTGCGGGCAGCGAGCATTTTCTGCTTGCGACGCTGCGAGCCGGCGGCGCCGGCTGCATCACGGCGATGGGCAATGTGAATCCCGGCGCGATCGACGACCTGTATCGGCACTGGCGGGACGCAAACGCCGACGCACGTCAGCAATCCCTCGATGCCGCGCGTGCGCTGTTTGCGACGTTCCCGATGATCCCCGCATTGAAGGCCGCAATCGGCCTGTATCTCCGCGACGAAGACTGGGGAACCGTGAGGCCGCCGCTCGTGCCGCTCACCGTCGAGCAGCGGGCGGCACTCGATGGCGCGCTTCGACATGCCGGATTCGCGATGCCAGGCATCGACGCGTAGCAGCGCTCGCGCGCGGCGTGTTCGTCGATACGCAGCGCGTGCCGGGCGCTTGACGAATGGCTTGTCGGTACGAGTGCGCGCTCTGGCATCCCGTTTGATCCGGTTGTGGTAACAAGACAGTTCCCACAACTGGAGCGAGGGAGAATCAAATGATCTTCACCGGCGGTGGATTTACGTTTGCAAACTTCGTCGTAGACGTCTTTTCCATCTTCATGTTCATCTTGTGGTTCTGGCTATTCATCACGATAGCCAGCGACCTGTTCCGACGACACGACATCAACGGCTTCATCAAGGTGATCTGGGTGATCGTGCTGATCCTGCTGCCTTATATCGGCATCTTCATCTACATCGTCACGCAGGGACGCGGGATGGCGCATCGCAGTCAGGAAAGGGCTCAACAGGCGCGTGACGAGTTGCGCCAGGTCGTCGGCTTCAGCGTGGCGGACGAAATCGAAAAGCTCGATCGCCTGAAAACCGCCGGCTCGATTAACGAAGACGAATATCGGCGCCTGCGCGCGAAATTGATCGAATGAACCGGTTCGGCCTGTACGGAATTCACGCGTTGCACCGGACAACGGCGCCGCTTACGGCGCCCGTCCGACCATTCGATCAACGCAGCACGGATTAATGCTGGCCGCCGGCCGCCAGTTCCGCATTGCGTTGTGACAGAAAGCGGATCAGCCCGTCCACCCCGCTTTGCTGGATCGTCTCGTTGAACTGCTGCCGATAGCTCTGCACGAGCCACGCGCCGAGAATGTTCAGGTCGTACACGCGCCATCCGTCCGGCGTGCGGTACAGCCGGTAGTCGATTTCGTACTGCTTGCCGTTCGATATCGCGATCGTGCGCACGTCGACGTCGTTGTCCGTTGGCGCGACGCGCATCGGCGGATACTGGATCTGCTGGTCCGGCTTCAGTTGGGCGAGCGTGCCCGCATACAGATGGATCAGCAACGCCTGGAACTCGGTGACCATCTGGTCGCGCTGCCCGGGCGTCGCCGCGAGCCAGTGACGCCCCATCGACAGCCGCGTCGTGCGGCGAAAGTCGATGTAAGGGATGATGTCCCGATGCACGATGTCGAGAATGCGCGGGATATCGTCCGGCTCGATTGCGCGCTCACGGATCTCGTCGAGCACGTTCTGCGTGACCGAGCGAACCAGCGCCTGCGGATCGGACTGGTCGTCCACCGTCGCGCACCGCCCGACACCCGGCGCCAGCAGCATCGCCGCCAGCGGAATCAACAGCCATCTTTTGCACACGACCTTCACGATACGCCTCCAGCATTGCAGCATTCGAGCATAAGGGGTAACGACATCGCGTTTCACTTAGTTCACACGCCGACCGGCAACTAGTATATTAGGCTTCCGCGACGGACCATCAGACTCCACCGACCCCGCCGCGCCTGCCGCCGATAGTGCCGGGGCAGGTCTATCACAATACACGTCGCGCTCGCGCGGATCGTGCCGCGACAGGCGACGAGACAACAAGGAGACAGCAAGTGCGTTCGTACCTGGCTTCTGCAGTCATTGGAGTTTGCCTTGCCGGCGTGGCCGGCGTGGCCGGCGCGACGTGGGCGCAGGCGGCAACCGGCAGTACTGCGTCGGACAAGATCGCACTGTCGAACAACTATGCCGGCAACAGCTGGCGACAGACGATGCTGAAGAGCTGGTCCGAGGTCGCCGATCCGGCGGTGAAGGCCGGTGTCGTCGCCGCCGCGCCGACCTTCACCACCGCCGAAAACCAGGCGACCGAACAGGCTCAGCAAATCCAGAACCTGATCCTGCAAGGCTACAAGGCCATCGTGATCGACGCCGCGTCGCCCACCGCGCTCAACGGCGTGATCAAGCAGGCGTGCGGCGCGGGCGTGACGGTCGTCACGTTCGATGGCATCGCCACCGAACCCTGCGCGTACCGGATCGCCGTCGACTTCCACAAGATGGGCGCGATGGAAATCGACTATATGGCGAAGCGCCTGAACGGCAAAGGCACGCTGCTCGAGATTCGTGGGCTCGCCGGCGTATCGGTCGACGACGAGATCCATCGCGGCATCGTCGACGAGATCAAGAAGTATCCCGACATGAAGATCGTCGGCTCGGTGCACGGCGACTGGACGCAGACGGTCGCGCAAAAGCAGGTCGCCGGCATCCTGCCGACGCTGCCGAAGCTCGACGGCGTCGTCACGCAAGGCGGCGACGGCTTCGGCGCGGCCAATGCGATCCGCGAGGCGGGTCGTCCGATGCCGATCATCGTGCTCGGCAATCGTCAGGAAGAACTCGCGTGGTGGGCGCAGCAGCGCAAGGCGAGCGGCTACGAGACGATGTCCGTGACGATTCCGCCCGGCGCGTCGACGTTCGCGTTCTGGTTCACGCAGCAACTGCTCGCCGGCAAGAAGATGCCGCACGACGTCCAGATGCCGTTCCACGAGGTGACGGCCACCGATCTCGATGCGATCCTCGCGAAGACGCCGCAGGGCGGCCTCGCGAACAAGATCTACACGCGCGACGACGTGCTGAAGGTCGTCGACGGCAAGTAACGGATCGGCCGGCTGTACCGCATGGCGGCGCGAGAGCGTACGGACGCTCGTCGCGCCGCACTTCTTGACGAGGCATCTTGACGGGGAGTGTCGGATTGAACGATCCAGCCGTACCGGACGAAAGCGGCTCAGAGGACGTGCTGATCGGCCTGCGCAACATCGGCAAGACGTTCGGCCGCGTGAAGGCGCTCGCCGACGTGAGCTTCGAGTTTCGCGCGGGCGAATGCATCGGCATCGCCGGACACAACGGCGCCGGCAAGTCGACGCTGATGGCCGTGCTGACCGGCGTGTTCCGGCCTGAGCACGGCACGATGACGGTGGCCGGCCGCGAAGTCGGCCACTTCGATCCGAACGCCGCGCGCTCGGCGGGCGTGCGCTGCGTGTTTCAGGAGCTGTCGCTGTGCGCGAACCTGAGCGTCGCGGAAAACGTGTCGATCGTGCATCCCGAGCTGCGCGGACGCGCGTGGCGCCGCCGCGCGACGCAGATGATGCGCGAGCAGCTCGACGCGATCTTCCCGGGTCACGGCATCAAGGGCCATGAGCTGATCGCGGATCTGTCGCTGACGCAGCGTCAGATGGTCGAAATCGCGCGCGCGTTCACGACCGTCGACGACCCGGTGAAGCTCGTGATCCTCGACGAGCCGACGTCGAGCCTCGATGCGCACACGTCGTCGCAACTGCTCGCGTTCATCGAGCGCGCGGGCGGCGAGGGCATCGCGACGATCCTGATCAGCCACATGCTCGGCGAGATCGAGCGCGTCGCGCATCGCGTGCTCGTGATGCGCGACGGACGGGTGGCGGCCGTGCTGCCGCGCGAAGCGGCGACGCAGGACGCGATCATCCGCGCGATGGGTCAGCACGTCGACGTGAAGGGCGCACCGTCCGAGGGCGTCGACGCGCGCCGCGAGATCGCGCGCGCGCAGGCCCACTACCGGTTTCGCGTCGGGCCGGCCGCGCGCATCGAGATCGACTCGGCGCGCGGCGAGGTGATCGGCTTCGCCGGACTTGCGGGCCAGGGGCAGAGCGACACGCTGCTCGCCGTGTACGAAGCCGCGTTGAAGAACCGCGAGCGCGTGGCGTTCGTCGCCGGCGACCGGCCGCGCGACGGCGTCTTTCCGCTGTGGTCGATCGCGCAGAACCTCGACATCCGCTGGCTGCTGAACGGCGCGCACGCAGGCCGGCTGCCCGTGCCGCGTCCGATCGACCGGCGCGCGGCGCTCACGCTCGCCGAGCGCTGGCGCGAGCGCATCGGCATACGCGGCGCGCCGCTTTCGGCCGGCATTCTGTCGCTGTCGGGCGGCAATCAGCAGAAAGTGCTGTTCGCACGCGCGCTCGCTTCGGATGCCCAATTGATCCTGATGGACGACCCCACGCGCGGCGTCGACATCGGCACGAAACGCGACATCTACCAGCTCGTGCGCGACGAAGCCGCGCGCGGCCGCACGTTCATCTGGTACACGACCGAGAACGACGAATTTGCGTACTGCGACCGCACGTATGTGTTCCGCGCGGGCCGCGTGACCCGGATGCTGCACGCTCACGAATGCAACGAGGAAGCGCTGCTCGCCGCCAGTTTCGAGGAGGCGGCCGCATGAACGGTACGCTGAACAGGACTTTCAGTTTGACGCTCGACCGCGCACGCGTGCGCGCGCTCCTTCCCGCGTTGTCGCTCGTCGCCGTGCTGGTGCCGATCTTCGTGCTGCAGCCGGCGACGTTCAGCTATTTCGGCATCGGCCTGCTGCTGAACCTCGCGGTGCCGCTCGTGCTCGCGACGCTCGCGCAACTCGCGATCATCACCGCCAACGATCTCGACCTGTCGATCGGGCCGTTCGTGAGCCTCGTCGCGTGCATCGGCGCGACGCTGCTCGTCAGCAAGCCGTGGGTCGGCGTCGCCGCGCTCGCCGGCTGCGTGCTGCTGTATGCGGCCGTCGGCGCGCTCGTCGAATACCGGCAGATTCCGTCGATCGTCGTGACGCTCGGGCTGTCGTTCGTGTGGAACGGGCTCGCCGTGCTGCTGCTGCCGTCGCCGGGCGGCACGAGCCCCGCGTGGATCTCGTCGATCATGGGCTTCCAGACGCCGCTCGTCGCCGCGCCGATCGTCTGGTCGACGGTGATCGCGGTGGCCGGCCATCTGCTGTTGATGCGCTCGTCGGCGGGCGTGCGGCTGCGCGGCAGCGGCGGCAATCCGCGCGCGATGCGGCGCTTCGGCTGGTCGCTCGTGCGCGCGAAGGCGACGCTGTATGGCGTCGCGGCGCTGTTCGGCGTGCTGTCGGGGCTGTGTCTGCTCGGCCTCACGACGTCCGCCGATGCGAATCTCGCGCTGCGCTACACGCTGCTGTCGATTGCCGCGGTGATCCTCGGCGGCGGCGAGTTCGTCGGCGGGCGTGTGTCGGTGATCGGCGCGGTGCTCGGCGCGATCACGCTGACGCTCGCCGCGTCGTTCCTCGCGTTCCTGAACGTGTCGCCGGACTGGCAGGTCGGCATGCAGGGCGCGATCCTGATCGTCGTGCTGTCGCTGCGCGTGCTGCTGCAACGACGCGGAGGGCTGCGATGAACGGTGCCCCGTCGCCCCTTCCGGCCGAACCCGCCGCGACGCTGACCGAACGCCTGCGCGCAATCCCGATGCCGTGGCTGTGGTCGTTCGTCGGCGCGGTCCTGGTGTGGCTCGTGACGGCCGGCGTGTTCGGCTTCGCGATCGCCGGCAATGTCGTCGCGACCGCGCTCGTATTCGCGATCTTCATGGTGTTCGCCGGCCTCGGACAGATGCTCGTGATCACGGCCGGGCCCGGCAACATCGACCTGTCGATGCCTTCGGCGATTGCGCTGTCCGGCGTGCTCGGCGTGCAGCTGATGAAAGGCGACGACGGGATGATCGCGGCGGGCGTCGCGATCGCCGTCGCGGTCGGCGTCCTGGTCGGCATCGCGAACTATCTGCTGATTCGCGTGCTGCGCATTCCGCCGATCATCGCGACGCTGTCGTCGAGCTTCATCGTCCAGTCGATCGCGATCACGCAAAGCCGCGGGATGCCGCCTCCCCCGCCCGCCCTGCAGGCGTTCGCGACCGGCCAGCTGCTCGGCTTGCCGAGCGTCACGTGGATCGCGCTCGTGCTGTCGGTCGGGCTCGCACTGATGCTGCATCGGAGCGTCGCCGGGCGCAGCCTGTCCGCGCTCGGGCAGAACGCGCGGGCCGCGTGGCTCGCGGGCGTGAAGGTCGAGCGCGTGCGCTGCGTGACGTACGTGCTGTCCGCGACGATCGCCGCGTTCACCGGGCTGCTGCTCGCCGCCGTGTCGGGCGGCGCGGCGCTCGACATGGGCGTCGAGTACATGCTGATTTCCGTCGCAGTGGTCGTGATCGGCGGCACCCAGGTGACGGGCGGCAAGGCGACCGTCGCGGGTGTCTGGGGCGCGTCGATGTTCCTCTTCCTGACCAACGCGATTCTCAATGCGGTCGGCGCGGGCGCGGGCGTGCGTTCGGTCGTCTACGGCGTGCTGATCATCGCGGTCGTGGTCGTCGCGGGCGGACGCCCGGCGCGCTGACACACCGATCGCTCTCACTCACCGACATTTTCCGCGAGGCTTCCACGATGAAACCGAATGAATACGAAGTCCACGACCGGCGCTTCCGCTTGATGCTGCAGCCGACCGCGGTGTTCGAAAAAATCGCCGGCGACTGCCTGTGGTGCGAAGGGCCGGTGTGGTTTCCGGCCGGCAATTTTCTCGCGTGGAGCGACATCCCGAACAACCGGATGATGCGCTGGGTGCCGGGCATCGGCGCCGGCGTGTTCCGCGCGAACACGGACTTCAGCAACGGCAACACGCTCGACCGCGAGTACCGGCTCGTCAGCTGCCACCACGGCAGCCGCTCGGTCACGCGCATCGGGCACGACGGGCGCATCACCGTGATCGCGGATCGTTACGACGGCCGCAAGCTGAATTCGCCTAACGACGTGATCGTGAAATCGGACGGCTCGATCTGGTTCACCGATCCCGACTACGGGATTCTCGGCGACTACGAGGGCCATCGCGCGGAGAGCGAGATCGGCGCGTGCAACGTGTATCGCGTGTCGCCGGACAGCGGCGCGGTGGAACGCGTCGCCGACGACTTCGTGAAGCCGAACGGCCTCGCGTTCTCGCCGGACGAATCGAAGCTCTATGTCGCCGATTCGGCGTCGTCGCACATCGAGAACGGTCCGCACCACATCCGCGTGTTCGACGTCGACGCGAGCGGCCGGCTGCACCACTCGCGGGTGTTCGCCGACGTGTCGCCGGGCGTGCCGGACGGGATGCGCGTCGACGAGTACGGCAACGTGTGGACGAGCGCCGGGGACGGCATCCATTGCTACGCGCCGGACGGCACGCTGCTCGGCAAGATCCTCGTGCCGGAGACGGTCGCGAACCTCGTGTTCGGCGGACCGATGCGCAATCGCCTTTTCATCGCGGCGACGACGTCGGTGTACGCGCTGTACGTCGGCGTGCGCGGGGCCGCTCACGCGCCTCGCTGAGTTAACCAGATCCGCACGGACGTAACAGGATATGACCGGGGACACCACCCCGCCCCGGATTTCGCGATCCGCCGACACGATTGTTGCAGAGCCGTAAACCAGGCCCGCGCACGAGCCGCTACATTGCAGCCGTGGATACTTCCCACCACGGAGGACAAGATGAAAACGAAACTGCTTGCTGCGCTGGGTCTCGGTGCAATCGTGTTTGCCACGTCGCAGGCCGCGATGGCCGGTGTGTCGGTCGGGTTGAATCTCGGCGTGCCCGCGCCGGTGTATGTCGCGCCTGCGCCGGTCTATGCGCCCGCTTATTACCCGCCTGTCGCGTATCGGCCGGTCGTGGCGCCGGCGATCTTCGTCGGCTGGCACGGCGACCGGTACTGGGACGGCCACCGCTGGTACGGCCGTCATGAATGGGACGGCCGTCATGGGGGGTATGGGTATCGGCGGTGGTGAGCGGGCGGTGAAGAGCGCCGGCTTGCGCTGCGCGTGCGCGAGCCGGCGTCACCGTCACCGCGAGAGTATGTCGTTCGTGGAAGAGCGAAATGCACGCCTTCATACGACAGCCTTCCATTCCTCGACTTCTCGATCCATTTGAGTTCCCACTGACGAATGCTCGCCATGGTTTACCAGTCGACCAGCTCGATCGGGACTCCGGCCGCACGTTGTTTCACCCATCCGGAAAACTCACATACTCCCGCAACATCGCCGTCATCCCCCGCACCCTTTCGCGCAGATCCGCATACAGATAGCGAACGGCCGGCGAGAACTGCCGCCGATGCGGGCAAACCAGGTTCAACGGCACCACCTCGCCCGGCTGATCCGGGATCAGCACGTCGAGCCGCCCCGCGCTCACGTCGTCGCACACGTCGATCCACGACTTGTACGCGATGCCGTGGCCATCGACGGCCCAGCGCCGCGCGATGTCGGCGTCGTCGCACAGCAGCGCGCCCTTCACGGTCACGTGCCGGCGCGCGCCGTTCACCGGAAACGCCCACTTGTCGTACACGCGGCCGCCGACGAAATACAGCAGGCAAGCGTGCGCCGACAGGTCGTCGAGCGTGCGCGGGCGGCCATGACGTTCGAGATAAGCGGGCGACGCCACGAGCACGCGCCGGTTATCCTCCGCGAGCGGCAGCGCGACGTAGCTCGCATGACCGGCGACGCCGTAGCGCAGCGCGATATCGACCGGATCGCGGAACACGTCGGTCACCTGGTCCGACAGCGACAGCTTCAGCACGAGCTTCGGGTGCTGCTCGCGAAACCGGGTGATCCACGGCAACAGCACATTGCGACCGAAGTCCGACGGCGCAGCGATCTTCAGCGTGCCTTGCAGCGCGTGACGCTCGCCGTGCAGCCGCTCATGTCCCTCGCTCAGCGCCGACAGCACCTCCTGCGCATACGGCAGGTACTGCTCGCCTTCGGCCGTGAGCCGCAGGCTGCGCGTCGAGCGCGCGAACAGCCTCACGTCCAGCTCCCGTTCGAGCCGCTGGATCGCCGCGCTGACCTGCCCCGGCAATAGATCCGCCTCGCGCGCGGCGTTCGAAAAGCTGCCGAGCGCGGCGGTGCGCACAAAAAGCGCGAGGTCGTCGAACCGGATCATTTTCATTCCTGCAGTGAAAGTGCTGCCCGATTGTCCTGGTTTTTCGAAAACCTCGCAGCACCGATGATGCTGGCGACGTAGTATCGACCCTGCACGGCGCCCATCGCCGTTCGCCGCGCCGATACCCCGACAGCCAAGGAGCCCCCTATGAAAGCCATCGTCTACACCCGCCACGGCCTGCCGCCGGAAGATCCGCAGTCGCTCGTCGACGCCGATCTGCCGAAGCCGGCGCCGGGGCCGCGCGACCTGCTCGTCAAAATCCGCGCGATCGCGGTCAATCCGGTGGACACCAAGGTTCGCCGCGGCGCGCCCACCGACACGCCGCGCGTGGTCGGCTGGGACGCGGTCGGCACCGTCGAGGCGGTCGGCCCGGACGTCACGCTGTTCAAGCCGGGCGACGACGTGTATTACGCGGGCTCGCTCGCGAGGCCGGGCACGTATGCGGAGTACGGCCTCGTCGACGAGCGGATCGCCGGCCACAAGCCGAAGTCGCTCTCCGACGCCGACGCGGCCGCGTTGCCGCTCACGTCGCTGACCGCGTGGGAATTGCTGTTCGACCGGCTCGGCGTGCCGGAAGGCGGCGGCGACGGCGACGCGCTGCTGATCGTCGGCGCGGCGGGCGGCGTCGGGTCGATCCTGACGCAACTCGCGCGCAAGCTCACCGGCTTGCGCGTGATCGGCACCGCGTCGCGGCCGGAAACGCGCGCGTGGGTCGAATCGCTCGGCGCGCACGACGTGATCGACCATGCGCATCCGCTCGTCGACGGTCTGCGCGCGATTGGCGTGCAGCACGTGAACTACGTCGCGAGCCTCACGCACACGGACGCGCATTACGCGCAGATCGTCGACGCGCTCGCGCCGCAAGGACGTCTCGGCGTGATCGACGATCCGGCCACGCTCGACGCGATGCCGCTCAAGCGCAAGGCGATCTCGCTGCACTGGGAGCTGATGTTCACGCGCTCGCTGTTCGAGACGCCGGACATGATCCGCCAGCACGAGATTCTCGAGCGCGTCGCGGCGCTCATCGACGCCGGCACGCTGCGCACGACGCGCGGCGATCATTTCGGCGCGATCAACGCGGAGAACCTGCGTCGCGCGCACGCGCTGATCGAAAGCGGACGCGCGCGCGGCAAGATCGTGCTCGAAGGTTTTTGAGCGACGCGGCCCCCCGCCGATGAAACTGTCGTCGGCGGGGCCTTATACTACTGCCCGCCCGATTTCCACCTCACCAAACCGATAAAAAAGGAGTTCAACATGAATCTGTCCGACGCCGTGCATGCGCGCCATGCCGTGAAGGCCTACGAAGGCGGCCGCACGCTGCCGCAGGAACAGATCGAAGCATTGCTGACGGTGTTGCACCAGACCCCGTCGTCGGTCAACACGCAGCCGTGGCACTACGTGGTCGCGTCGACGCCGGAAGGCCGCGCGCGCATCGCGAAGTCGACGGCCGGTGCGTTCGCGTACAACGAGCCGAAGGTGCTGAACGCGTCGCACGTGATCGCGCTCTGCATGCGCAGCGACCTCGACGACGCGCATCTGAAAGCGCTGCTCGAGCAGGAAGCGCGCGACGGCCGCTTCGTCGCCGAAGGCGCCCGCGAAGGTCAGGACAAGACCCGCCGCTCGTATGTCGATCTGCATCGCTATGAGCTGCGCGACGTGCAGCAGTGGATGGAGAAGCAGGTCTATATCGCGCTCGGCGGGCTGCTGCTCGGCGCGGCGACGCTCGGCATCGACGCGACGCCGATGGAAGGCTTCGACGTGCGCGCGCTCGACGCGGAACTCGGTCTGCGCGAGCGTGGGCTCACGGGCGTCGTGCTCGTGTCGCTCGGCTATCGCAGCGAGGAGAAAGACTTCAACGCGAAGCTGCCGAAGTCGCGGCTGCCGCGCGAGCAGGTGTTCACGTCTATCTGATCTCGTTTGCCGGGAGGCGAACGCAGCGCGGTGCGGGCGTCACGCTCGCCCGCGCTGCTTTGCTTTGCTTCGCCGGACAACGGCGTCAGATGATCTGATGGTTCGCAAGCAGCGTCGCCAGATCGCTCTGCACGCCGTTCAGCACGATCAGCGGGGCCGGGCTGAACTGGCTGCCCGTGCCGTCACGATCCACCCATAGCGTCGTATTGCCGTTCGCCACCGTCGCCTTCACGTAGTCGGCGATGTGATCCGACGCGTCGATCGTCGCGACGCCGTTCACGTACTTCGCCCCCGCGCCCGGTGTGTAGCCGGTCAGCAGGCTCGTCAGATCGAGCCTCGTTGCGTTCTGCGCCGTCTCCCACTTGCCGACCGTGAAGTGATCCACGGTGTCGGTGCCGTTTCCGCCCGTCGCATCGGATGCCTTCAGCACGCGGTACAGCAACGTGTCGTGACCGCTGTGGACGAGGTTGAAATAGTCGTTTCCGCCGCGGCCCTCGAAGACGTTGTCGCCTTTGCCGTTCGTGATCCAGTCGTTGCCGTTCGCGCCGGCAACCCCTTCGATGTTCCTGAAGGCCACCGTGTTGTAGCTGGTGAACTGCGCGGCGCTCGAGCCGAGGTCGATCAGCAGCGCCAGGTTGCCCGCGAGCTTGAAGTCGACGATGTCCGTCCCGCCCGCGCCGTCACACACCGCGCTGCCCGCCTGAGCAAAGAACGTGTCGTTGTAGCTGGTGCCGGCGATGTCGCAACCGCCGCCCGGACGTCCCGTGTACGCAAAGACGCTGGCCGTCCCGCTCGCGGCCGTCAGCACATACGCGTGGTTCGCGTCCCCTGTCGTCAGACCCGACCACGTAGCGTTCACGTTCTCGATGATATTCAACGTGCCCGCACCGTTCACACCGGTGGTTGCCGACAGCACGCCGCCGATGTCGCTCGACAGGCCGTTGACGTTGCTCAGCAGCACCACGCTGTACGTGTCTTTCGGATCGAGCCCGTAGAAATCGACGAGGCCCGTGTTGCCGTTCGTCTGACTGCCCGACTGCGGATTGATGACCTGGGTGGCGACCACCACCCCCTTTGAGTTCACCAGCTCGACCGTGTTGCCGCGGAAGGAATTGATGCCGTTCGTGTCGACGATGCGCACATGCAGGCTCGCGGTCGTGTCCGGTTTGGGCACATCCGTCGTGTTCCCGCTCGACGAGTCTGTGCCCGGCGTGGACCCCTGCTGATCCTGCGCGTTGTCGCTGGTGTAGCGCATCGTCAGCCCGAACGCCGTCGATGCACCGCTGACGTTGCCCGCCGCATCGGCAGCCTTCGCGGTCAGCCGGTGCGATCCCTCCGCGAGCGGCGTCGCCGGCGTGCAGCTCCACCTGCCTGCCGCGTCTGCGATCGCGCTGCCGAGCGCGGCCCCGTTGTCGTAGACGGTCACCTTGCTGCCGGGGTCGGCCGTGCCGGTCAGCGTCGGCTTCGAGTCGTCGGTGATCGCGCCGTTGCTCAGCGCGCCCCGGACCGCGCCGACGTCGTCCGTCACCGATACGATCACCGGCGTGCACGACGCATGCGTGTTCCCATCCGCCGGATTGTGCGGCGCCGTGTCCACGACGATCGTGACTGCCTTCGTGGGCTCGCTTTCGCGCGTGTCCGGCCCGATCTGCGTGGCCGTCAAGCAATGCTCGCCATCGGACAGCGGCGACCTGGGCGTGAAGGTCCAGTTGCCGTGCTCGTCGACGAGCGTCGTGCCGAGCACCACATCGCCGTCGCGGATCGTCACCGTGTGGCCCGGCTGGCCGGTGCCGCACATTGTCGGCATCGAAGTGTCGGTCACCGTGCCCGACCCGACCGGCCCCGGCTTCGAACCGACGCAGTCGAACACCGGCGTCGACGCGATCGATGGCGTCCGCTCCGAATGGGAGTCGCGGTGGTGGTTCATCGACAGCGCCGCGATACCCCCCGCGATGGCCAGTGCACCGCCGAAGAGGAGAACCGGCAGCACGGGGAACCGGCTCCTGAAAAGGAACAGAATACGCCCACCTTTGCTTTTACCAATCTGAAAGACCGCAAGCGGCTGATAATCAACCTCGAAGCGCCGGATGCGGCCGCTCATCAACTTTCGCAGACGGACGCGAAGACCAGCTACAACGTGGAACTCGTCGATTCGCTCATGAACCAGATGACGCGCGTTGCAGGCAATACGCAAGACCTCATGAGCGTCAGGCAGAAGCAAACCACGGACGGATTTTCGCTAGGCGACGCGCAGTCGGCGCTCGACGATATTCGACAGGGCGGCGCGAACGACGCAATGGTCCGCCGCGTGCTCGGCCATCCGCGCACTGCCTGACGATCAACTCCAGACGGAATTCGAACGGATCAGGCAGCAGATCGCCGAGTCGAGACGGACTCGATGAGTCGTTGAACGCGGCAGGCGGATACCGGATCCGTCTGCCGCCCTTCCCCATTCCATTTCATGCCGCGGCGGTCGAGTCCCGCCGCGCGTGGCGACATCCCGATCGACCGGATGATGGCGCGAGCGAGCCCGTTCGCACGCCGGTATGTCCGCTATTCGCCCGCTCCGATACGGCTGTGGTGATCCCAATCGATCGGATGCAACCATTCGATGCGCGCGGCAAGGCGTTTGTCCATGCCGATCCGGAGCAGCAGTTTCAGCACGTGAAGTCGTTCCAGTAGTTCGGCGAGATGCGGCGACTTGTCAGCCGCGGCATTGACGCGAAACACGACGACGAGAATCTGCGCGCATTCCATGTCGATCTTCTTGCGGATCAAACGTCTGAAATCGCCGGGCAGGTTGTCGGCCATATCGGCGACGCTTTGAAGCAATGCATCCGCCGCGCGAAAGTGGGGAGTATCGGTGTAAAGAGCCACGATGAATTAACGCTCCAGTTACGCAGGAAGTGGAGCCGGCCGCGCGCTCAGCGTGTGGCCGCCTTGGCGGAGGAGCCCGCATACTCGTATTGCGCGGCCCTGAGATCGAGGGTCACGTCCATCAGAAAGAATGCGACCACGGCGGCCGCTGCGGCCATCCAGATGCGGAGTTGCGCGGTCATCACCAGGCTCCCGCGCGCCACGCGACGCAGGCGAACCAGACGCCCCCGATCGCGACACCGCACGCGACCAGCGTGAAGCACGCGCGCGCGGCGCGATGCGATCTCGAGGGTGCGCAGGCTGCGCGCAGCAGCGCATTGTCGCCGGCTAATCGAACGGATTGCATCGCGAATCTCCCTTCGTGGCACTGAATTCAGCGCGAGAACGCGCTCGTATGCATCGAAGAAAAGTCTAAAACGGCATTTGCCCACGATTGTGGTATTCGGTTATATGGCTCGAATGGGCAAATCAATCCGCGAAGCGCGTGGAAAAATGACCTTCACTGCGCCAAATTGTCCACAGTTTTGCGATATGCACGTAATACATCGAAAGCATGACCGCTACTTACACTTTGCGTGCCGGTGAAAGAAATAAATGTGTTTCATCGCCGGATATGTCCCACTCCTTATCGGGATTGACGAGTCAACTACCCAAGGACAAATTCATGTGCATCGCAATCGGTAACAATTCTTCATCGTACGCACAGCAGCAATCCGCCGGTTCGACGAACAGCGGCTCGAATACGCCGAGCTGCGCGAACACCTCGAACACCTCGATCAGCGCGAACAGCTCGAACAGTTCTTTCAACTCGTTCAGCTCGAGCAGCTCCAGCATTTCGAGCAGCTCGAGCAATTCGGCCAGCTCGATCAGCTACAACAGTTCGTCACAGCAATTCAGTTCGTCGCAACAGTCCAGTTGGTCGTCCCAACAATCCAGCTCGTCGTTCCAGGCCAGTTCCTCATTCCAGTCCAGTTCGTCGCAGCAAGCGAGCAGCAGCTCGATGTCGTATCAAGCCAGAAGCATGTCGATGTCCAGCCAGTTCTCGATGCAGAACAGCTTTTCGTCATCGTCGAGCAGCAGCATGAGCATGGGCCGCATCGGCGGCTTCGGCAGTCAGCAAAGCCTCAGCGGCAATTCGAAGCTCTGGAGCATCGGCAACTCGATGACCAAGGCTCCCTTCACCATGGCTCGGAGCTTTTCGATGATGTCGAGCTACGGCTCGTCCTACGTGCGGAACTGACCGTAATCGCCGGGTCGCCGCCGCCATGGCGACCCTTTCTCGGAGGACGTTGGAATGCGTCTGACGATCGGCGATCAGTCGTCGGGATCGCGATCGGCGCGCGCGGCGATCAGACGGCGCACTTCATCACGCGCGTCGTCGAGCCCGCGAGTTTCCTTCTGCAGCCGATGCAGCGCCTCGTGCACGAGCGCGCGCGCGTCCCCCTCCGTTTCGCGGGCAAGGGCAAGAGACAAATCGAGCGCAGCGCGGCCGGCATCATGCCGATGCAACGCGCCGCGCCATAGCGACGCGCCGACCTTTCCCAACGAACACTCCGCGAGAATCTGGCGGCGCCTCGCCGCATGTTCCGCGATCGCGCTCTGCTGCCGCGCCGTTTCGGCGATCGCGCGTTCCACGCCGGCATGCGCGTCGCTCAACTCGCGCCGCGCGCGCTGCACCCGCAATTGCCGCACACGCGTGAGCAGCGCCCACACGCGCACCGGCGCCGCCACCTTCACCGGGCGGCTCCGTGACAGAGGCCACGCAGCGACGCGAGGGTCTGCTCCCAGTCGCAATACTCGTTTTGCGGCTGCCGCAGGAAACGCTCGATCGACGGATGCCGATCGATCGCGAGATCGCTTTCCGCATCGTTGCCACGCCGATATTCGCCGATCTGCAGCAACAATTCGGCATCCTGATACCGGCTCATCCAGCCCCGCACGCGGCTCGCGTCGTCACGATGCCACTGCGTCGTCACGCGCGTCATCACGCGGGACTTGCTCTTCAGCACGTCGATCGCCGGATAGTGTCCGGCACCGCCGAGACGCGCCGACAACGCGATATGCCCGTCCAGCAACGAGCGCACTTCCTCTGCGACGGGGTCGGTCATTTCCTCGTCTTCGGCGAGCACCGTATAGAACGCGGTGACGGAGCCCTGCCCGGTCAAACCGGCCGCTTCAGTGAGCCTCGGCAACTCGGCGAACACGCGCGGCGGATAACCACGCCGCACCGGCGGCTCGCCGACCGCGAGACCGACCTCGCGCAGCGCGCGCGCATAGCGCGTCACCGAATCGAACAGCAGCAGCACGCGCTTGCCCGCCGCGCGCAATTCGCCGGCGACACTGCACGCGAGTTCAGCCGCCTTGATGCGCTCGGCCGCAGGACGGTCCGATGTCGACGCGATCACGACCGATGACTCGCGCCGCGAACGCAAATGATCGTGAATGAACTCGGCCACTTCGCGCCCGCGTTCGCCGATCAGCGCGACGACGATCGCGTCGACGCTCGCGCCGTTCGCGATCATCCCGATCAGCGTGCTCTTGCCGCCGCCCGCCGGCGCGAAAATGCCGACGCGCTGCCCGACGCCGCAGGTCAGCAGGCCGTCGATCGCGCGCACGCCGGTCGCAAACGGCGTCGAAATCAATGGGCGTTCGAGCGGGTTGATGACTGACAGCGGGTCCACCGGCTGCCGCTGCTGCGACGCCGCCGGCGCCGCGCCGCCGTCGAGCGGCCGCCCGAGCCCGTCGACCACGCGCCCGAGCAGCGACAGCGCGTCGAACGCCCGCCAGCTGAGTCCGCAGCCCTCGACCTGCGTGATGTTCGACAGCCCTTTCAGCCCATCGAACGGCACGACGATCGCACCATCCTGCGTGAAGCCGACCACTTCGCCGATCTGCGCGTCGAGCGTGTCGGGCCGGGTGAGCCTCACCAGTTCGCCGACGCGCAACGACGCACCGACCACGCGCACGACGACGCCGCGCGCTTCCGCGAGCCTCGCGTTGAGCACGGGCTTGGCCAACTGCGGCTGGGATGGCGACATCGGCGTTTCTCCATTGCGGTTAGCGGACGACATCGGCGATCAGTACCGTTCCAGCGTTGTCGTCGCGTGCACGCGATACGTGTCGAGCGGCACTTCCTCCATCGCGATCACGTCGGCGTGAACGCCGAGCGTGCGCAGCACGCGCGCGAGATGCGGACGCAGCACGGCGGTCGTCATGACCACGCGCACGGGCTCGGATTGCGCGGCAAACGCCTGCTGCAGCGCTTCGAGCTGGTCGGCGCCCATCACGCACTCCGGCTCGCCGTCGGGTCCGTAGTCGATCTGCCCTTCGAGATCGCCTTCCCATTCGGGCTCGAGCACCGCCGCGTAAATGATCCAGTTTTCCAGATCGGCATACGGACGCACGACCTGCTGACCGAGCGTAATGCGCGCTTCCCGGACCATCCGGTCGAGCGTGCGCGCACCATCAGGGATCCGAAGGATCGACTCGATGATTCCTCGCAGATTGCGGATCGGCACGCGCTGATCCAGCAGACTGCGCAGCACGCCGGCCAGTTGCACCGGCGTGATCACCTGCAGCAGCTGGTTCACGAGTTCGCGGAACTCGATGCTGAGCTGATCGAGCAGGAAGCGGGTTTCCTGCGTGCCGATGAACGCCGACGCGTGCTGCTCGCACACGTCCACCAGGTGATCGCACAGCGCGGCATCCGTCGTCGATTTCCGGATGCCTTCGCCGTCGATCGCGGCGGCCTGCTGCTCGGGCACCCACACCGCCTTTTGCGCGCGCGGGTAGAACCCGGGCAAACCGTCCACCGTCACCGCCGCTTCGTCGCCGCTCACGAGCACGCTCCCGGCGACCAGCGTGCCCCCGTAGAACGCGACGTCTTCGATATCGACGATGTAGCGTTGCGCGTCGAGATCCGCATCGCGAACGATGCCGACGCCGGGAAACGGCACGCCGAGCCGGACCATCAGATCGCGGCGCATGCGCGCGAAGCGGCCGTTCAGCTCGCCGGGATGCAACGCGTCGCACGCTTTCACGCCGAGGCGCACGCGCAGCGGTGAACTCGTGCCAAGCTCGACGTCGTCGAGAATGCGCTGCACGTAAGTGCCGCCGTCGCGCGTCATCGCCGGCATTTGCGGCCGTTCCTGCTTGCCCGCCGCGATGCGCTGGCGCACCGTCGCGATGGCGAGGCCGACCAGCGCCAACGCCGCGAGCAGAAACTGAATGTGCGGAAAGCCCGGAATGGCGGCGAGCGCAACGCACGCGACGCCCGACATCATCAATGCAGTCGGATGCAGCGACAATTGCCGAAGAATATCGCGGCCGAGATTCGTATTGCCGCTCGACGACACCCGTGTGACCAGCAGGCCCGCCGAGATCGACACGATCAGCGACGGAATCTGCGACACGAGCCCGTCGCCGATCGTCAGGATCGTGTATGTCTGCAGCGCTTCGTTGAACGGCATCCCGCGCTGCCCGATCCCGATCGTGAGGCCGCCCACGATGTTGACCAGCGCGACCACGAGGCCCGCGATGCTGTCGCCCTTCACGAATTTCATCGCGCCGTCGAACGAGCCGTAGAAGTACGTTTCGCGCTCCATCTCCGCGCGAAGCCACGCGGCCTGCGCAGCCGTGATCTGGCCGGCGCGCAGATCGGCGTCGATGCTCATCTGGCGCCCCGGGATGCCGTCGAGCGTGAACCGCGCCGACACTTCGGCCACGCGGTCCGCGCCCTTCGCGACGACAATGAGCTGGATCACCGACAACACGACGAACACCACGATGCCGACCGCCACATTGCCGCCGACCACCATCGCGCCGAACGCGCTGATGATCTGCCCGGCGTGCGCGTCGAGCAGAATCATTTTGGTCGACGCTATCGCAAGCGCGAGTCGCAGCAGCGTCGTCACGAGCAGCAGCGACGGAAAGCTCGACAGTTCGGCGGGCTTGCCCGCGTAGATCGTCGCCGTCAGCATCACGAAACTCGACGTAAAGCTCACGCAGATAAACAGATCGAGCACGAACGGCGGGATCGGCACGATCAGCAGCATGAGCACGCTGAGCAGGCCGAGGCCCACGCCGAAATCCGCGTAGCGCGTCAGAAGTCCGAGCAGGTCGGCACGATTTGCATTGTTATTGGCGGACATCTTATTGGCTCAATTCCTGGTGCATGGCCCGGCGACGTCCCTTTACAAGGGGATCGCCCTCGTCGTCGCGGTATTCGCGCTTGATTTCGTTCTTGTCCATTCGCAGGCGCCGCCGCCACTGGAAACGCTGCAATCTCACATCGACCGCGGCAGGCACGAGTTGCGACAGGCTCATCATCGCCACCACGCGCATCAGCGACTGGCCGGTCACGCTCATCAACCCGTCGAACGACAGCGCGAACGAAGGGATCAACTGCGAGCACCAAAGCCTGACCGCATACACGAAGATGAAACACAGGATCGCGAACTGAGCCAGCGTGATGCCGGTTTCGATCACCATCTTCAGCCCGAACAGGTTCTTGAGCCCCTCCACCGGATTGAGGCGCTTGAAGTCGGGCGCCGCGCGCTTGAATACGATCAGTCCGCCCGTCTGCGCGACCTCGGGCACGATGACCGAGAGCATGCCGACGCCGAGCGTCGCGAGCACAAACGGCAACAGCGTGCTCAGCGCGACCGTCACGACGAGATAGCGCTCGTCCAACGGCGAGTTCTGATCGACTCGCATCACCGAGTCGACCACGCGTACGCAGGTCTGGTAAAAATGCGGCGATTCGATCGCGAAAAAGAGCCACCAGAAAAGCCCGCTTGCGGCCGAGGTCATATGCGCGCTTTTCGCAATGTCGCCTTCTTTTCGCGCCCGCTTCAGCCGGTGGGGAGTGGGAGCTTCGGTCTTGTTGCTCATTGCAGTATCGCGCCCGCGAGAAAGATGGCGTGCAGGCGCTTCAACAGAATCGGCACGCAGAAAATAATCGCAAACGACAGCACCATCCCCTTGACCGCCGGTGTCGTCATGAACGGATTGATTCGCTTCGCGTAGCGCGACACCAATCCGATCGAGATATCGACGACGAACATCAGGCCGATCAGCGGCATCGCGAGCTTCACGCCTTCCATGATCGCGAGCGGCAGCCGTGTGTCCGCGATCTCCCGCATTACGCGCAGATGATCCGGACGCGGCGCGCCGGGCGGCCACAGCGCCCATGCGTCGGCAAAAAATCCGCACAGCGCCTGCAGGCCCGTGCCGGTAAAGAACGTCAAGGTGGCGATCCACACGAAGAACCGCTCGAAATGCGAGGATTCGTTGCGAAAGTTAGGGTCGTAGCTCGCGCCGACCGAGTAACCGCCTTGCTGGTCGATCAACGCGCCGGCGGCCGCCGCCGCGTGAAAGGTCACGCTCAGCAGGACGCCGAGCGCCAGGCCGACCAGCACCTCCACGCCGATCGCCATCGCCGGATTGTCGGGCCAGCCGACTTGCCGCGGCAGCACGGCGAACATCAGCGTGAGCGGCAGCCGCAACATCACGCCAAGCGACTCGGTGCCCGCGAACGGAATCAGCGCGAGCGCGATCATCGGCCGGATGCTGCAGAATGCGAGCCCCGTCACGTAACCGATGGCCTCGTCCATCACCGCACTCGTCCGAGAGAAACGAACGTCAGCGCCTGGTCGAAATAGTGCGATACCTCGGTTCTGGCCCACGGCACCGCGATCATCAACACGACCCCGACACAGATGATCTTCACCGCATACGGCAGCGCCTGATCCTGAATTTGCGTGACCGACTGCACGAGCCCGACCAGCAGACCGACCGCCGTGGCCGCCAGAAGCGGAGGCAGCGACAGCCAGAACACGAGCAGCAGCGCATCGCTCGTCATCGAATTGAGTGAGGGAGTCCAGGTCATTTTGCGTAACTGACGATCAGGCCGTGCATCAGCTTCGAGAAGCCGGACACGGATACGACGAGGAAAATTTTCAACGGCGTCGACACGGTGGTCGGCGACAGCATCACCATGCCCATCGCCATCAGCAGATTCGCGACGACGAGATCGATCACGAGAAAGGCCATGTAAAGCAGAAAGCCTGCTTCGAAACCGCTCGAAATCTCGCTGATCATGAATGCCGGAATCAGCACCGAAAAGTCGGTTTCCTGTATGTCGGCGTCCGGGCTCAGGCGCTTCACCGCGGTCACCATGAACGCGCGCTCCGCCGCGCGCGATTGCGCGAACATGAATTCCCCGAGCGGCGCGCGTATGCCCTGATACAGCTCCGTGATTTCGGGTGCCTCACCACGATCGAGACGCTCGTTGATCGCCGGGTCGGCGCCGATTTTCGCAAGCGTCGGCGCCATCACGACAAGCGTCGCGGAAAGCGCCAACGCGGAAATCGCCATGTTGCTCGGCGCCTGCTGTACGCCCATCGCAGAACGCAGCAACGTCAGCACGATGCTGATTTTCGTGAACGACGTCGTCATCGTGACGATGAGCGGCAGCACCCCGAGAAAAAAGAACAGAACGATCAGCTGCAGATTGACGGCCTGGCCTTTCATGATGGACTTTGCGTTTGCGAGATCGTCGAGGATTGTGCGAACTGCGTCATGTCGACAATGCGCACGCCGAGCGCGTCGTCGATGTCGATCAGCTCGCCGCGTGCGAACGGCACGCCCTGGCACAGCAGCAACACGGTGTTGTTGCGCACCGGCATCTGCAATGAAACGATCGAACCGGTCCGCAGACGCATCAGCTCGTCGAGCGTCAGCGACAGCGTGCCGATCACCGCGTCGAACGGAAACGTGAGCGCCGCGGCGGGAATCAGTTCGCTCGTCACGTCGGCGGAATCGTTCTCTTCATCAATCATCGGGCGGTCTATCAAGATGTAATCCCCTGAAGGTCGGAGCAAAATGCGACGCGCGCCCTGCGCGAGCGGCACGCGCAGATACTGTGACGACGGGTCGAGCAGCAGCGCATCCCCGCACCGGATCCGGTGCAGTCGCGGCAGCGTCAACGCAGGGCCCGCCATGCACACGGGCAGCGGCAGCGGCAACTGTCGCCAGAAGCTCGGCATCTCGTTGGAAAACGGCGGCCGGCGATTCAGCCACTCGTCGACGACTTCGCTATCCAGAGCAAAATGCGCGACTCGATGGTTTCGGACACGCGTGAGCACGAGGCCGACGGCACCGGGCTTCGGCGACACGTCGAACGACGTGCCGTTCAGGTCGAGCGTGAATCCGAGTGCCCCTTCGACCGCGCTCAGCCAGTCGTCGAACGCCTGAACGATCAGCCTGTGCGCGTTTTCGCCGGCCTGTATCAGTGCGTCGCGCGACAGCTCCGGAAACAGCGCCTGCGCGTCGCAATCCAGCGTCAGCGTCGCGCCGGCCGCCTGTCCGTGAAGTCGCAACGGATAGCCCGCGCGACAGGGCTCGAATTGCACCGTGAACGCTTTACTGCCGACATTGACCGGATACGCGACGCCGAAATGCAGCGCGGCCACGTTTTGTCGCCGCGCGTGTTCGAGCGACACCCGCGCGAGGTTGCGCCACAAAGTCATTGGCCGCTCCCCTCGTCGCCGTTGCCGTTCTCGTCGCCGTGCGCCTCATCCGGGACGCCCAGCCCGTCGATGACGTGCTGCAATTCGTCCGCCACCGTGTCGAACTGTTTCGCCGATTCGTCATCCAGGTAGCGGTATTCGTCGAGCAGCTCGCGGATCGCGTCTCGCACGCCCTGTTCGAGCACGCGAAGTTGCGTCGTCAGGCTGCCGTCGATCACGCCGCTCTCGGTTTCCACGACCAGCGAATTCGGCGGAGGGCCCGCGTCGGGCAACACGGTCAGCGCGGGCGCGTTCAGTTCGTGTTCGAGCGCGCGCACGCTGCGCTGCGTCGCTTCGTAGTCGTCCGTCGACACCCGCACCGACAGCAGCTGCTGTTCGCACGAAGCGTCGAGACATTGCCGCAGCCGCGCGCGCAACACGACCTCCGGCGGCAACTCGCCGAGCATGCTGGTGATCGTGTTCACCGCCATGTCGGCGAGCCGCGCCTGCAGGCGCTGCGTCGCGAACGAAACGGCCGCAGGCAGCGCGGCGAAGTGATGAAGCGCGGCGCGGCGCCCCCCCTCGTATCCGCGCCGCCACGCGCGGCGCTTGAGCGCGCGCACGCGATCCGCGAGTTGTGCGATCTCATACTCGACGTCGCGCTCGATGGATGCTTCCATCTCGCGCAAGCCGTCGAGTCCGTATAGTTCCTCCGACGACACATAGCCATCCGACTCCACCTGCCACTCTCCCCGTCTGCAGATCAACATCGTTCACCTCACGAGAAGCGCAAAAGCGGTATCGACCCAGCCGCGGGCCACGGCGACGCGCACGCCGCACTCACCGAATTGCAGCGACCGCTCGGAAATGGCGCGAGGCAAACGTAATTGCAGCAGCGCGCGCTCGGCTGGATCGTCGAGCGTGCGCAGCGCGAGCCTCAGGCCGGCCGCCGTCATGTCCGCGCGGTCGAGAATGTTCGGCGTCACGCTCTCGTCCGCCTGCTCGCGCCTCGTATACAGATCGCGTTGAATCGCATGCAGCACGTGCGGTGCGATGCGGCACGCGAATATTCGCTGTGCGTCCGCGCTGATCAACCTGCGCAGCAATGCCGCATGGGCGAGCGCCGCCGTCATGCGCAACACCTTCGTGCATGCCGGGCGCGGCAACACAGCGAATGGCGGCATCAGCGGCGGCGCGTCCACCGCGATCAACTGCGGAAAGCGTGCGAGCAGCGCGGCGTTCGCGTCGGCCTGCGCACGCTCGCTCAGCGCGCGCGTGCCGCGCGGCAACCAGCTGAAGTGCGCCCATTTCGATAGCGCGAGGATCACGATGCGCGTCATACGTCGTTTTTCGCGTTGAAATGGTTGCCCGGCTTCGCGCCTGCGTTGTCGGGGTTTGCCGCAGACTGCGTTCGTCTGCGCCGGAAAAAAGTCGGCGACATCGAGCGCACGCCCTTTGCCCACACCCACGCGGAAACGATCAACACCGTCGCCATCACCGTCAGCACCATCAGCATCAGCGTGCCGGGGCGGCGCGGATCGACGCCGCCTGCGGGCGCCGGTTCGACGAGGGGCGTGACCGGCACGAGCGTCAGATACACGCGATCGGGCGTCAGCCCCTCCACGCTCCCTGCCACGAGGCCGCGTATCTTCTCCTTCATGTAATCGAGGTTGAAATCGCTGCGATACCGGATCATCACGGACGCCGACGGTGCCGTGACTTGCCGCATCAGCGGGTCGCGCTCGGGCTGCACGATATGCACGCGCGCGACCAGCACTCCGTCGATTTTTTCGAGCGTCTCCGACAGTTCCTGCGTCAACCCATACACGTACCGCACCTGGTCTTCGCCGGGATTCGAGATCAGCCCTTGCCGGCTGAACAATTCGCCGAGATTCGCGTGGCCGCCGCGCGGCAGCGCGTAGTCACGCGTGACCTCGGTCGCGGCAACGACCTTGTCGCTATCGACGGACACGCTCCACGTCTTGTCCGAATTGCGCTTTTTGACGCCCTGAATACCGTGCTCGCTCAGCACGGCGACGATCTGGTTGGCCTGCCCCTCTTCCAGGCTTTCGAACAGCGTCGATTCGCAGCCGGCAAGCAAAACGAGCGGCAACAGAAACAGTACGGGACGCATCAGGTCCTCTGCGTGAGTGTGGTTAGTGCCTGGCTAAACTGATTGGCGACGTTTTTCGCGAGTGTCGCGCTGAAATTCATGTCGTCGAGGTCGTACTGCAACTGCAGCAGGCCCAATATTTTCGCCGTCGTCGTACGCCCCTTCTTATGTGTCTTCAGATCGTCGGCGACACGCCTCTCCTGCGCATTGCAGATCTCCTGCGCACGCGCGAGCAGCTGAACAAGCGGAGAATTCGCGGTGTTGTCAAACGCGTTCGCAGTCATCTGGCTCTGCAGCGAACCCTGAATGGGACTCTGCGAAAACGCGTTCATCACGACCGGTTGCAGTTGCATTTCGTCATCTCGTCAAGGGAGTTCGCAACGTGGCGCCGCTCGCACGGCGCCTCCGTCAGGGAATTACTTCAGGTTCGCAATCACGGCCATGCGGGTTTGATTGCGCTTCTGTTCCATGTTGCTTTGCTTCGTCATTTCTTCCTGGAACTGGTTTTGTGCCTTCTGGTCTGCCAGGTCCTGCTGCGTTTGCGCATTACCCGCTCCCGAGCCGCCGCCCGCCGACGGGCTGCCGCCACCCATGCCAAACGGATTCGAACCAACGCCACCGACTTGCATATCGAGACTCCTTATTAAATGAATGACGCGTGGCAACGTACACTTCTGCTGAAAGCCCGCCAGGCCACGCGTTACTATCCGGCAGGCAAGAAGCCGTGCCGCCTAGTTACATTGCTCGTCGCCGTTCGCCCCTTCGGCGAAGAATTCGTACAACGTGCCGTCGTCGTCGCGCATGATCGTCACCGTGCATCCGTCGATTCGCACGATCCGTCCAAGCGGCAGTTGGGCGCCCTGGAAGTAGCGCGTTCCCCGCGCATCCACGAGCCACGATCCCTTCGCCGACCTGGACAGGTTCATGCCGATGGCGCGAAGCGGTGCCCGCACGGTCCCGCCGATTGCCGCGGAACCGCCGAACTTGACCTCCAGCAGTCCCTGAATCGACTCGCGCGCGAGCCGCGCAATGCGCCGGTAGTCCCACGATTCCGGCAGCAGATGACCCGCTTCGGGGGGTGGAACGACAGTGAATGTGCCGGGCGCGCCCGCGCTGATCTGCGCACCGCGGTAGTACTTCGCGAGAAAGTCCGCCAGTTGCTCCTTGACCTGATCCACGACCATCACACGCATCACGGACGGATGCGCGTCGCGGCGAATCAGCGCTGCCAGCGCGGCAAGGTCCGCAGCGTTCGATACGTACCCTTCGTACACGCGTGCGTGCGTGTCCGGATCGTCGCGCACGGTCACGAAGCGCAACGCGCCATGCAATTCCGCCACTGGCGTGCCCGGTAGTTCGCGCGGCCCGGCTATTTGCCACAGCGCGCCGGCGACGGCCGACATCAGCACGATCATCAGCGCGAGCTTCGACCCGCGCGGCGTGAGCGACCAGCGCTTCGCGAGCCACGCGAGGGGCGAATGCGCGAGCAGCCATGAAAGCTCCGCCCCGCGCACGACGTCCGGCGCCGGGACGTCGCGCCCGCTGAACTGAATCTGCGCGCCGCCGACCGAAAACGAAGCGCCCTGCTTCAGCACGGTCGTTCTGCCCATTGCCAGCGGATAGCCGAACACGCGCACGCCCTCGTGATGCGCGGTCAGTCTCAACACACTGCCGTCTAGCACGATCGTCGCATGGCGTGCGGCGACGTTGTCGTCGACGAGCACGAACTGCGCGTCTTGACCGTTGCCGATCACGACGGACTCGCCATCGGACAACAACATGCTGGCCCCGGCGTGAATGCCGCCGAGCACGGTAATGAGTCCGCCGGTCGTCATCGATTTCCCCTTTTCCCGCTGTGTGAACCGCGCAATAGCTCCGGAGGCAACGGCGACGCCCTGCCGCCCGACGTGGGCGCAAGCGCGGCGCGCGGAGGTGTCGCGCTTCCCGTTTCGCCGATGGATCTCGCCCTGATGCGCGGCGTAATCAGGATCAGCCGCTGCATACGCTGCTTTTCTTCCTTCGTGTCGCGAAACAGGCTGCCGATGAACGGCAGGCTCCCGAGCAACGGAACGCGCGACAGGGACTTCGCATTGCGCTCGTATTCGTATCCGCCGACGAGCAAGCTCTCCCCATCGCCGATGACCGCCTGCGTCACGATCGAGTTGTGGCTGACCTCCGGAATGCCGTCGACCGTCTTGTTCGAATCGAACGCGCCGTCTTCGATCTGCACGCTAAGCAGGATGTTCTTCTTCGCGCCGTCCGCCGATTCGACAGTCGGCATCACTTTCAACGTCAGCCCGGTATCGACGTTGTAAAGATCGACGTCCTGATTGCCCGCCACTCGCACATAAATCGAATTGCGCGACGACAGCACGGCTTCCGTGTTGTTGAGCGTGAGCACGCGCGGCCGCGACAGTACGCGCGCCTTTCCCTTTTGCTCGAGCGCGCGGATCCTCGCGAGCAGGTAGCTCGTCGAACTGCCGATCATCGTCGCCAGATTGACGCCCGGCGCCATTTGCAAGCCGCTTGCGATTTGTGTCGCCGCGAGTGCGCCAGGTAGCGCGGAAGGGGCCCGAGCCGAACGCCGCGCGTTCGTCGCCTCGCCGCTGAAGCGAATTCCCAGCTCGGTCACGGCATCGTTCGACAGGTCGATGACGGCCGCCGTAATTTCGATCAATTGCTGCGGCTTATCGAGCGATGCGATCGTGCGCTCGTAAATCGGCATCATCGACGGCACGTCGTAGACGACGACCGAATTCGTTCGCGTGTCGGCCACGATATTGCGTCGCATTGGCGCGGCCACTGTGTTGACGACGTCCGGATCGGGCATCGGCGTGTCGATCTCCGCTGTCGTTCCGGCGAGACCGAGACCGCGCAGACTCGCGAGACCCGCTATCCCGTCATGGGCGTCGCGACGCCGGCCGCGCGCTTTTGTCGGCTCCGGATTCGATACGGCCGTCGGCGCGTTGTCCGTCAGCCGGCGCAGCACGGATGCCACACCAGCCAAGACCTGTCGCTCGTTACCGGACGTGTACGTGATGTCCTGGGCCTGCGCGTAGCGAAGCGGAAACACGCGGACGACCATTTGGGTGACAGTCGGTCCCACCTGCTCCTGTGCCTGCGCAATAGCGTCGGCGATCGCGTCGACGTACTCGGACGGACCGGATACGATGGCCGTCGTATCGGAATAGCGGACCGGCAGATGACCGTCGTCGAGACCGAGATTCGACAACAGGTCCATCACGTCTTCACGCTTCATCGGTGCAAACGCAACGGTGCGGCTTCGGATGTCGCTCGCGCGGGAAACATGAATGACCTGTCCGTCGAAGTACCACGCGAGCCCATATGCCTCGACCAGTCGGGCGAACACGCGTTTCGGCGGCTCATCGAAGTCGCCGTTCACCGGCTCCCTCATGCCGGACGAAATCTTCACCTTGAGTCCGCCCGCGCTCGCGACGTCCCGCAATACCTCCGGCAGCGGCGTATCCCGTGCGACGTAGTGCATCGTTTGCTCGCGCCAGACGGGTTCGGCCGCATAAGCGAGCGTGCCTTGCAGCAGCATGCCGGCCACGAGCGCCCCGCCAATGCCTGCAGCGGCACGGCATTGCCTCGCACGCTTTTTATCGCGTTTTACATGCACGCATTGCCGCATCATGAACATGTGAGTTTCCAGAGACGAGCATCAATATTGAACTGACGACAGTTTAGTTACGCTTTAGCACGCGAAGGTCATACGTCAATATCACCGATGCTTCCCTAATCACGCGAGCATTGAAGACATCTAACCAGCGATTTACTCCAATGCCTCGGACAACGTATTGCAACTTCAGCTCGGATCTTCTCAAGCTCAGGCAGCGCTCGATTCGACTCAACGGAGTCGCGACTTGTCTTAGGCTGGAAGAAATCTACTGGGCCATCATTGAAGAACTGGCTCGCGAAGAGTCATTGACGGTGGGCAAGTTGATATCGCGATGGGCGATGGAGACGGATCTCACGCACGAATGTGTCCTCAATTTTACGGGGTACATACGCGTCGTTTGTGTGGTCCATCTCATCAGACGACTCGGAACGGCTCAGCAGTTTCCTCTTGCCGTATCGCCGGCTATTCAGGAATTGATTTTTATGAAGTAGATTTTTTTATTAATCCGTGGCCCAAATTGACAGTGATATTTCGTCACGCATCAATAAAGCCGGAGGTATAAATGTAAGAAAATTTGAGTATGCCGCTTTCCTCTCTCTCCATCCCAACATCCTTCTCGAACTTTTCTTTTGCGAAAAGTCCGAACTTTTAAGGAATTCCAAAATGTCACTCAACGTCGCGCAATCGAGTTTTTCGCAGGCCGCCATGTCGTCGATGTCCGCGGGTTCAGGCATGCCCATGGCGCCGGGCGGCCAACAAGCGCAGATGTTCCCTCCCGACGGCGGCCAGGGCGGCGGCGGTCAGGGCGGCCAGGGCTCGCAGGGCGCACAGGGCGCGCAGGCCATGAATGAGTTGATCCAGAACTTGATGAAGCTTATCGGGCAAATGATGAGTTCGCAGGCCGGTGGCGGCGGCATGGGCGGCGCGATGGGCTAATGCGCACGAGTTGACCCGAACACGCCACCGCGTGTCCGTTACGGGCAAGCGAGCCGTACCCGTCATGGCGGTGGCGATCAGGGCGGGCGCCGTCACTGCGAAACCAGGTTCCATTTGCGTACGATGTCCGCGATCTGTTGGGCGTAACGGTCGCGCAGCGATGGCGTCTCCGAGTGATAGGCGCCTACGGCGGCCCAGGTGTTGCCGTACTTGTTGATCTTCTGCCGCAAATGCCACGCGGCAATGTACACGTTGTTGCACGGCTCCATCAGCGTCGACCTGAAGATCCCGTACTGCGACAGCGCCGATAGATGAATCGAGTTGATCTGCATGAGACCGTAGTCGATCGTTCCGTTCGGGTTTCGGCGTATCGCACCCGGACGATTGCGCGACTCCAGCCAGGCAATCGCGCGCAGGACCTGCGCATTGACCTTCTGATAGCTTGCGGCCTCGTCGAAGCACTCGGCGCGCACGGGCAGAGCCGTCGTCGTGCCGAGCGAAGCAATCGCGAAAAGCACAGCTTTGAATACGTTTCTGTTTTTCATCGGTATGACTAACTAACGTATTAAAAAAAATCGGGCAACGGGCTATAAGGTCCCAGTTCTGATCGCGGCGCCGAGTTCCCGAAAGTCATTACTTGCGCTGCCGCCGCGACTCAAAGTCTCAAGCCGTTCGAAGAACGCCTGCTGATGCTTCGCATGTCGCTGCGCGGCCTCGATCAGCGCCGCGAAGTTCCACTCCAGCACGTGCGCGATACGTATCGGGTCTCCGTAGCCTTGCGATTCGGGCACAGGCCAGTCCATGTCCTCTGCGACGAGCCGCGACAGAATCTCCGGCGCGCCGTGTTCGTATTCGGCCGTGCCCTGCGGATCCTCGGCGCCTGCAATGTGATGCATGATCTCGTGGATCAGCCCTTGCTGCCATGACGGCAGATAGGGCGAGTCTGCATCCGGCGCCACGCTGAAACTGATGCAGGAACATCCGTTCGCACCTCCGTCGTGATGGCGTTGCGCTTCGTTGGCCGCGACGATTGGCGCGTCCGATGCCATCGATCCTTTCAGCTCGTCGATCGTCAGTGTGCCGATGTCGGCTGGTGCGACCGGATAGCATGAGTCAATGTTGATCACGTACCGGTTTCGGTACGTGATGTCGTCGAGTGCATCGCCATTTCGGTGGATGCCGAAGCTCACCGCAGCGCGAAACGTGCGCGAGCGGCGCAGCGCATCGACGACGGTATCGCGAATCGCATCGGCCGTGCGCTGGTCGGCAAGATAGCGGCGGCTGCGCTGCACGGCAAGATTCACGCCGTTTCGCATCAGCGCGAGCCGGATATCGGATAGCGGCCTCTGCCCGCCGGCGCTCAGCACGTAGAACGCGTAAGCGTCGGATGCCGGGTCGGGCATTGCGTTGTCGGCATCGTTCGCAGCGGGTTCCGTCGGGTCGGCATTGCCATAGTCAGACATTGGCGGAGACAGGGCCATATTTGCGCACTCCTGTAGCGTTGAACAGTTACGGCAGGTTACGTTCGCGATCGCCGTGCGGTGCAATATCGGAGTAGTTCAAAGGCAAGTTCGAAGATCGTCGATGATGCGGACCGCAGTCGGTCGCCGTGCAGGACCGCGCATGCGCGACGAACCCGTCTTGCTCGTCGAGAATTTGATCGCCATGCGCGGCGATTCCCGACGCGCGGTATCGCGACGCACTCGCGTGGCAAACGCACTCGCGTAGCCAATCCGCGACGCCGATGCGCTGCGACGCGCCGCTCAGCGGCGACGTGATGTGTTGCGCGCCGTGGGTAAAGCGCGCATCAAACGTCACGATCAACCCCGCACGAAACCACGACAACGTTGGAGCCCGCCGGCAGCCCGAATTGAGCCCCGGCGCAAATACGTGCAACGCGGTGCGTGCGCGCGACCGGCAATCCGTTCGATCCGCGCTTGAATGCGGGCGGATCACCAGACGGCTCGGCCGTCGGCGGATCGCTGCGCATGCCGGCCGCGCGATGTCTCTGCCGTGCGGCGTCGGTCACGCGGAGATTCTGTTTGGATTACAGATCATCGGCCAGTTTCGCGGCGACGCGCGTGCGCTCGACGCCGCGGCGGCAGCCGAACGCGAGTTCGCGCGCGGTCGGGCATTGCGCGTACCGCCGCCCGATCTCTACCGGCAGCGCGAGCCGGCGCCGAAGCTTCGATCGATCGCGACCGACCTGCCGGTTTATCCCGCGTGACGTGCGTCGCAAAACATCATACGAACACAAACCTTTTCGAAAAACTGAACGAAGGGACTCGACGCACCGGATTTATGCCGTTTTCCTGCTCACTCCCACTCTTTAGGAAATTCGTGCAAATAGGATGATTATTAGCGAGTAAATGCCGGGAAAACGATAATCGCTACGCGGGTGGGCGGCAAATATAGTATGCCTATTGCAGTCAGCAGGCAGCGGCCCGGGGGCGACCCAAAGGCCGAGGGATGGCGCGAAGCTTGGTCGTGGCACTCCGAAAGCCGTTATGCACGACGTGTAGCGCCAGGATTTGAAGAATTACAACGCAGGCCACACCGGAGACAACCATGAAACTCGCAACTCGCATGATCGCGGGCGGGATGATCGCCGCCGCATTCGCGCTGGGCTCGGCCGCCAGTCACGCCGAAGACAAGCAGATCACACTCGGCTTCGCACAGGTCGGCGCGGAAAGCGCATGGCGCACGGCGAATACCGTGTCAGTGAAAAGCGCCGCGAAGGATGCCGGCATCAACCTTAAATTCTCGGACGCGCAACAGAAACAGGAGAACCAGATCAAGGCGATCCGTTCATATATTGCGCAAAAGGTCGATGTCATTGCGTTTTCGCCGGTTGTCGAATCCGGCTGGGAGCCCGTGCTGCAAGAAGCCAAGCGCGCGAAAATCCCGGTCATTCTCACCGACCGCAACATCGACGTGAAAGACCAGTCGCTGTATGTGACGATGATCGGCTCCGACTTTCTCGAAGAAGGGCGTCGCGCGGGCAAATGGCTCGAAGAGCACTATAAGAACGAAGCGGGCCCGATCAACATCGTCGAATTGCAGGGCACCGTCGGCTCGGCGCCGGCCAACGACCGTCACGGCGGCCTGATGGAAGTGATCAAGAACGACCCGAAGTTCAAGATCATCGCGTCGCAGAGCGGCGACTTCACACTTGCAGGCGGCAAGCAGGTGATGGAAGCGTTTGCGAAGACGTATGGCAACAAGATCAACGTCGTCTACGCGCACAACGACGACATGGCGCTCGGCGCCATCCAGGCGATGGAGGAAGCCGGCATGGAGCCCGGCAAGGACGTCGCGATCGTGTCGTTCGACGCGACCAAGGGCGGCTTCGAGGCGATGATCGCCGGCAAGATGAACGTCGACGTCGAGTGCAGCCCGCTACTCGGGCCGCAGCTGATGAGCGCGGTGAAGGACGTGGTCGCCGGCAAGCAGTTGCCGAAGCGGATCGTCACGAACGAGACCGTGTTCCCGATGGATGTGGCGGCGCAAGTGCTGCCGTCGCGCAAGTACTGATCGGTGCTTATGCCCGCCGCTCCTTTAGTTGACCCGATGAACGCCGCGCCGGTGCTCGAAGCCGTGGGCCTGTCGCGCGCGTTCCCCGGCGTGCGCGCGCTCGATCGCGTGGACTTCCGGCTCTTTCCCGGCGAAATCCACACGTTGATGGGCCAGAACGGCGCGGGCAAATCCACGCTGATCAATGTGCTGACCGGCGTGCATTCGCCCGACGCGGGCGAGATTCGCCTCGCGGGCGAGCCGGTGCGCTTCTCGACGCCGCAGGAAGCCGAAGCGGCGGGCTTGCAGACGCTGTATCAGGAGATCAATCTGTGCCCGAACCTGTCGGTCGCGGAGAACATCTTCGCCGGACGGCAGCCGAAGCGGCGCGGCCTGATCGACTGGAAGACGATCCACCGGCGCGCCGCCGACGCGCTCGGCCGGCTGAACCTGTCGCTCGACGTCACGCAGTCGCTCGACACGTACCCGATCGCGATCCAGCAGATGGTCGCGATCGCGCGCGCCGTGTCGGTCGACGCGAGCATCCTGATTCTCGACGAGCCGACGTCGAGCCTCGACGACGGCGAAGTCTCGCGGCTCTTCGACGTGCTGCGCAATTTGAAGGCCTCGGGCATCGCGATCCTGTTCGTCACGCACTTTCTCGAACAGACCTACGCGATCTCCGATCGCATCACCGTGATGCGCAACGGCGAGCGCGAAGGCGAATATCTGGCCGCCGATCTGCCGGTGCAGACGCTCGTCGCGAAGATGGTCGGCCAGCAGAACGCAGCCGTGCAGTTCGAACGCGAAGCGGAGGCCGCGCAGGAAGCGGCGCAGGCGGCGTCGGGTCCGCCCGCCGAACCGTATCTGTCGGTTCAGGGCATCGCGCGCCGCGGCACGCTGAACCCGCTCGATCTCGATGTGCGGCCCGGCCAGATTCTCGGTCTCGCCGGCCTGCTCGGCTCCGGGCGAACGGAGACGGCGCGCCTGCTGTTCGGCGCGGACCGCGCGGATGCCGGCTCGCTGTCGATCGAAGGCCGGCCGGCGCGGCTCGCGTCGCCGCGCGACGCCGTGCGTCACGGCATCGCGTACTGCCCCGAGGACCGCAAGAAGGAAGGCATCGTCGCGGATCTGTCGATCCGCGAGAACATCGTGCTCGCGCTGCAGGCGCGTCGCGGCTGGTGGCGGATGATCAGCCGCGCGCGGCAGCGCGAAATCACGAACGAATACATCGCGCAGCTCGGCATCAAGGCGCACGACGCCGAACAGCCGATCGCGCTCTTGTCCGGCGGCAACCAGCAGAAGGTGCTGCTCGCGCGCTGGCTCGCGACCGAGCCGAAGCTGCTGATTCTCGACGAGCCGACGCGCGGCATCGACGTCGCCGCGAAGTTCGAAATCATGGGACGCGTGCGGGCGCTATGCGCAAGAGGGTTAGGGATCCTGTTCATCTCGTCGGAGATCGGCGAGGTGGTGCGCGTGAGCGACCGGATCGCGGTGCTGCGCGACCGCCGCAAGGTCGCGGAAATCGACGGCGGTTCGAGTTCCGAGCACGACGTGTACGAACTGATCGCGGGAGGCCGCTCATGATGCGCTTGCGTGCGTGGTTCCGGCATCCGCTCGCGTGGCCTGCCGCAACGCTGATCGTCCTGCTCGCGATCGACGTGCTGCATCGCGCGAACTTCCTGTCGATCACGGTGCTCGGCGGCCATCTGTTCGGCGCGCCGATCGACATCCTGACGCGCGCCGCGCCGCTCGTCGTCGTGTCGCTCGGCATGACGCTCGTGATCGCGACACGCGGTATCGACATCTCGGTCGGCGCGGTCGTCGCGATCGCCGGTGCGGCAGCGGCGGCGATCCTCGCCGACGACCCGTCGCGCGTCGCGACCGCGTTCGGCGCGGCGCTCGCCGTCGGCCTCGCGGCCGGCATGTGGAACGGCCTTCTCGTTGCGTTCGTCGGCATGCAGCCGATCATCGCCACGCTGATCCTGATGGTCGCCGGCCGCGGCATCGCGCAACTGCTGACCGGCGGCCAGATCATCCCGATCGGCGCAGCGGGCTACCTCGCCGCGGGCGGCGGCTATTTCGCGCGGGTGCCGAACGCGGTGTGGATCGCCGCCGCCGTCACCGCGATCACCGCGTTGATCGTCAACCGCACCGCGCTCGGCCTCTTCATCCGCTCGATCGGCGTGAACCCGGTTGCCGCGCGGCTCGCCGGGCTGTCGTCGCGAGCCGTGGTATTCGGCGCGTACGCGTTCTGCGGCGTGACGGCTGCCATCGCCGGCATCCTGATCAGCTCGAACGTGCGCAGCGCCGACGGCAACAACGCAGGGCTGCTGCTCGAACTGGACGCGATCCTCGCGGTGACGCTCGGCGGCACGTCGCTCGCCGGCGGCCGCTTCAGCCTCGCCGGCACGGTGCTCGGCGCGCTCATCATTCAAACGCTCACGTACACCACCTACTCGATCGGCGTGCCGCCCGAGGCGACGCTCGTCGTGAAGGCGATCGTCGTGTTCCTCGTCAGCGTGATCCAGTCGCCGGCGGCGCGCGCGATCGTCGCGCGGCAGCTGCTCAGCCGCCGAGCCGCACGCCGCGCCGGCGCGGGCACATGAAGGAATCCGTCGAATGAACCACACGCCTGCCCCGTCCCTGAGCCTTGCCGCTTCGCTGCGCGCCGCGTGCCGGCGCAGCGCGGTGCGTTTCGTCGATCCGCGCGTGCTGCCGATCGTCGTCACGGTGCTGCTGTTCTGCGCGCTGTTCGCGTTCGGCTCGGTGATGTACACCGGCTTTTTCTCGCTGCAGGTATTGTTCGGGCTCCTTGTAGACAATGCGTTTTTGCTGATCGTCGCGATCGGCATGACGTTCGTGATCATCTCCGGTGGGATCGACCTGTCGGTCGGCGCGGTGGTCGCGCTCACGACGATCCTGTGCGCAGTGATGGCCGAGCGCTGGCACTGGCCGGTCGCCGCCGTGATCGCGGCAGCGCTCTTGTGCGGCACGCTGTACGGCGCGGCGATGGGCGCGCTGATCCACTACTTCCGCCTTCAGCCGTTCATCGTCACGCTGGCCGGCATGTTCCTCGCGCGCGGCACGTGCTTCCTGATCACGACCGAATCCATCCAGATCAACGACGCCGGCTTTCATGCGCTGTCGACGTTCAACATCCCGGTCGGCAGCGGGTCGCTGACCACCGGGTCGCTCGTCGCGCTCGCGATGCTCGCGGTCGCCATCTTCGTCGCGCACTTCACGCGCTTCGGGCGCAATGTGTACGCGCTCGGCGGCAACGAGCGCTCCGCGCTGCTGATGGGGCTGCCGGTGGCGCGCACGCGCGTCGGCGTCTATGCGCTGAGCGGTTTTTGCTCGGCGCTCGGCGGCGTCGTGTTCACGCTGTACGTGCTGTCCGGCTACGGGCTGCAGGCGCAGGGAATGGAACTCGACGCGATCGCGTCGACCGTGATCGGCGGCACGCTGCTGACGGGCGGCGTCGGCTATGTGATCGGCTCGGTGTTCGGCGTCGGCATTCTCGGCACGATCCAGACGCTGATCACGTTCGACGGCACGCTCAGTTCGTGGTGGACCCGCATCGTGATCGGCGCGCTGCTGTGTGCGTTCTGCCTGATGCAGCGCGCGACCGAACGCCATGCGGCCCGCCGCAAATCGACCGGCACCGGCATCGGCACGTCGGCGCAACCGGTGCGGCACGCGCCGGCCGAATCGTCGCCCGATACGGCGAAACTTGCGGCTGCGCCGCCGCACGGATGATGTCTGGCAGTACCCCGCCGCGCGTGGACCGACTGCACGACTCTCGCCCGGCATCCCGCTCGCGCTGATTGAAACGCATGCGCGAGTCCATCCTCGAGAAGCAACAAGACGATGGAGGAACAGATGGCACAACCGAAGGATGACGAAAGAGGCCTGATCCACCCAATCCGCCGCGGCCTGCTTCAAGGCGCGGGACTCGGCGCCGCGCTGGCGCTCTTCGACGCCTTCGGCGGCGAACGTGGCGGCCTGATTCGCGCGGCCGCAGCAGCCGAAGCGCCGTTTCCGCAGCACAAGCGCTGGAAGATCGTGTTCGTCAATCACGTGACGACGAACCCGTTCTTCGTGCCGACGCAGTACGGTATTCAGGATGCCTGTGGATTGCTCGGGATGGACTATCAGTGGACCGGCTCCGCCACGTCCGACGCCGGCGAGATGGTGCGCGCGGTCAACGCCGCGATCGCCGCGAAGGCCGACGCGATCGCCGTGCCGATCGTCGACCCGACCGCGTTCGACAAGCCGATCCAGGCCGCGCTCGACGCGGGCATTCCGGTGTTCGCGTACAACGCGGACGCGCCGCGCGGCAAGCACAGCCCGCGTCTCGCGTATATCGGGCAGGACCTGTATCTGTCCGGCTATCAGATGGGCGAGCGCATCGTGAGCCTCGTCGACAGCGGGATGGTCGCCCTCTTCATCGCGACGCCGGGGCAGTTGAACATCCAGCCGCGTCTCGACGGCGCGAGCGACGCGATCAAGAAGTCCGGCAAGAAGATCGACATTCAGACCGTCGCGACGGGCGCGACCGTCAACGAGGAGCTTTCGAAGATCAAGGCGTTCTACCTCGGCCACCAGGACCTGAAGGGCATGTTCGCCGTCGATGCGGGCAGCACGCAGGGCGTCGCGCAGGTGATGAAGGAAATGAACCTGCCGGCCAAGGGCGTGCATGGGGGCGGATTCGATCTGCTGCCGACCACGGTGCAACTGATCCACGACGGCTTCCTCGACTTCACGATCGACCAGCAGCCGTATGTTCAGGGCTTCTATACGGTGATGCAGGCGGCCGTGTTCCTCGCGTCGGGCGGGCTCGTCGGTCCGGCGGAAACGAACACCGGTCTCAAGTTCGTGACGAAGGCCACGGTCGAGCCGTACCTCAATACGTCGACGCGCTATGAAGGCAAGACCACGAAGCCGATGATCGTGCCGATGAGCGGCGCGATCCGGTCGTGATGGACAACGTGAACGACTCCAGCAACGTCAGGCGGCGCGGCATCGCGCGAGGGCCGCGCCTCGCGGACTGGGCCGCCGAGTTGCGCATTCTGCTCGTCGCGGTGCTGCTCGCCGCGTATTTCGAGTTTTCGAATCGCGACTTCCTGCTGACGAGCGCGAGCCTCGAAAACCTGTCGCAGTTCGTCGCGCCGGTGGCGATCATCGCGTTCGGCGAGATCATGCTGATGATCGGCGGCGACATCGATCTGTCGGTCGGCATGGTGTTCGCGTTCGCGCCGTTCCTGATGGTGTTCGCCGCCGACGCCGGCGCGCCGATGTGGATCGCGGTGATCGTCGGTCTGGTCGCAGCGGGCGTGATCGGCTTCGTGAACGGCGCGGTGACCGTGTGGCTGCGGCTGCCTTCGTTCGTCACGACGCTCGGCACGCTCTTTCTCGTGAACGGCATCACGCTGACCATCTCGCACGGCACGCCGGTGCCGGCGCCCGGCTCGCCGACGTTCGCCGCGATCATGGGCGCGTGGGGCTACAGCGAAATCCTGTGGACGATCGGCATTGCGATCGTGATGCACATCCTGTTGCGGCACACGCGCTGGGGACTGCATACGCAGGCGTCGGGCGCGAATCCGGTCGGCGCGAGCGAAGCAGGGATACGCGTGAACCGGCTGCGGCTCGGCAACTTCATTCTCGCCGCGCTGCTCGCCGGCTTGACCGGCATTCTCGAAGGCTTCCGGATCACGTCGATCGATCCGCAGGCGGGCGGCAACCAGATCACGTTTCTTGCGATCGCCGCCGCCGTGATCGGCGGCACGCCGCTCACCGGCGGCTCGGGCACGATCGTCGGCGGGCTGATCGGCGCGGCGGTGCTAGGCATCCTGAACGATGGCTTCACGCTGATCGGCATTAACGCGTTCATGTTCAACATCATTCTCGGCGCCGCGATTCTCGCCGCGATGGTGTTCAACATTCACGTCGCACGCCTCGGGCGAAGGGGGCCGCGATGACCGGCGTCGAGCAGCCACCCGCGGCACCGCCGCCGTCATCGCAACAGCCGCTCGCGTTGCGCGGCGAACAGCTGGTGAAGCGCTTTGGCGCGGTCACGGCGCTCGACGGCGTGTCGTTCACGCTCGGTCGCGGCGAAATCCTCGGCATTCTCGGCGACAACGGCGCCGGCAAGTCGACGCTCGTGAAGATCCTCACCGGCTTTCATCAGCCGACGAGCGGCGCGATGTACGTGAACGGCGACGAGACGCTGCTGCGCTCCGTCGATCATGCGCGCTCGCTCGGCATCGAGTGCGTGTATCAGGACCTCGCACTCGCGAACTCGCTCAGCATCTATCACAACATGTTCCTGAATCGCGAGATCGTGCGACGCGGCCCGCTGCCGCTGCTCGATCATCGCGCGATGCGCGAGCAGGCCGCGGAATTTCTCGACGAAATCGGCGTGCATGTGCCGTCGGTCGATCTGCCGGTCGAGCGGCTCTCCGGCGGACAGCGGCAGGCCATCGCGGTGGCGCGCGCCGTGCATTCGAACGCGAAGATCCTGCTGCTCGACGAACCGCTCGCGGCGATGGGCGCGCGCGAGGCCGCGCTGATCATCGACCTGATCGTGCGGTTAAAGGAAAAGAGCGGCCTGTCGATCATCATGATCATGCACAACTACGCGCAGACGCTCGACATCGCCGACCGCATCATGCTGATGCAGCGCGGACGCGTAACGTACGAGCAGCAAAGCGCGCAGACGTCGGTGGCGGAACTGATGGACATCGTGCGCCGCGAGTATCGGGCGATGCGCGCAGCGGGCGCGAACTGACAGGGGCACATTCGCGCGAGGGTGCGCGAAGTGCTACGACGAGCGAAGAGGGGTCACGACTGCACCAGGGCGGGACGGACATGGATTACCGCAATCCGCACCATCGCAAGAGCCTGCATCCGCGGATCGTGCAGGAAATCGGCATGCAGATCGTCGGCGGCGCGTTCGCGCCGGGCGAGCGGCTGCCCTCCGAGCCGTCGCTGTGCGATGCGTATCGCGCGAGCCGCCCGGTGGTGCGCGAAGCGATTCGCGTGCTGGCCGCGAAGGGGCTCGTCAGTTCGAAGCCGCGCGTCGGCAGCGTCGTGCGCTCGCGCGAAGAGTGGCACATGCTCGATCCGGACGTGCTGTACTGGATCGTGAACAGCCTGCCCGAAAACGAGTTCTTCGATGCGCTCCTGACCGTGCGCCAGATCATCGAGCCGGCAGCGGCGGCCCTTGCCGCGATCTTTGCGACCGACGAAGACGTGTCGCGCCTTGCCGCCGCATACGGGCGGATGGAAGAGGCGCAAAGCGCCACCGACCTGCTCGAACCCGACCTCGCGTTTCATCGTGCGATCATGGCGGCCACGCATAACGACATGCTCGCGTATATCGGCAATCTGCTGTCGCTTGCGCTGCGCGAATCGATCCGCTTCACGAGCCGGCATCCGGATACGCAGGCGCTGTCGCTGCCGCGACACAAGGCGATCCTGACCGCGATCGCCCATCGCGATGCACTCGCCGCGCGGCAGGCGAGCATCGTGCAGCTCGACAATGCGCGCTCGGATGCGCACTCCATCCTCGGCGGCACCTCGCTCGAACCCGGCCGCTCGCCGGGCGGGTCGGTGCCGGGCTAAGAGCGGGTGGCAGTCGGATTTATCCCTGAATCATCTGCGGCGTGCGGCCATGTCGCAAACAGCGGGTGAATATCCGGGTAAGACCGTCGTTGTAAAAAGTCCACTAGCCTTGTGAAGCGGTTCTTGCGACACGCGAGGAACTGCTCACGACCTCAGGGAGGGATGGCTGCTGCCCGACGTTGAGGCAATACAACCTTAAAGAAGAGGCAATGCACCATGTGCATACAGACGGTAAGCTCGAATCAACACAACAATGCGTATTCGAACAGTAAATCGCAGAACGGCGCTGGCTGTGGTACTCAAGGGCGTAACCATCAACAAAGCAGTCAGACGTTCGCTGCTTCCCAGAGCAGCTCGATTCAAAGCATGAACCAGAGCCAGAATGGCGCAAGCAACGGAGCGTATTCGAGCAGTAGCCAGCAGAGTTTCTCCGCTTCACAGAACAGCTCGTTTCAGGGGTTCAACACGGGCCAGTCCGGCGGGGGCAAGAACGGGGAAGGCAACAGCAGCCAGGAAAGCAGCCAGCAGTCCGGTTCCGGTTCGCTGTGCAAAGGTGTCCTGAGCGCCATAGGCAGCCTTGCTCAAGGGGCTCATTGGGCCGCCGAAAATCTGATTAAGGCCTCCGGGCTCGGTCCCATCTTCCAGACGTTCGACAAGCCGATTGTCCACAGTCTGTGGTGGAGCCCGATTGCCCGTATGACGGGCACGCCTGTCGACTCCCATCCGCCTGGCGTCGATTGAAAACACCGCCCATTGATTCAAAAGACGCGAAATCGAGTCATCACATAACGAATCTCTGATTCGCCGTCTGCCTTTTGAGCCTGTTTGATCCCGGTTTGATCCCTTGATCGGCCATTCAAGGGATTTTTCTCTTTAACGGTGCGCGCGCGTGGGCCGGCTCACCTGCCCGCCTCGTCCGAAATACGCTAATGGTTGGCGTGCGCGCCCACTGTATCGAGCATTATGTTGACAGGCGGCGGCTCCTCGCCACGTATCCTGGACACCCCGAGACAACACGGACGACCGCTCCTCATGCGCATTCTCCAACTGGTTCTCGCGCCGCGCCTTTCCGGCGCCGAAATGCTCGTCAAAGGCATCGCGATCGATCATCAGCAAAACGGGCACGAGGTCTGTGTGACGTCGCTGTTGCCCGCGCACGACGATTTCGCCGCGGCCACCGCCGAACTCATTGCGAACGGCGTGCGCTGCCGCTTTCCGGCGCGCCACCATGACCGGTTTGGACGACTGATGTTCCTGTACCGGCAGGTCCGGCGCTTCAATCCCGACATCATCTTCGCGCACGCGACGATCCCCGCGATCTACGCGCGTGCACTGCCGGTGCGCGTGCCGATCGTCTGGATCATGCATTCGAGCATCAACGACTTCGCGAAGAGTCCGTGGCTGTGCCTCGTCGAGCAATTCCTGTCGCGGCGCGCGAAGGCCGTGATCGGCGTGTCGCAGAGACTCGTCGACGAATATCTCGGCTCGGTCCGCCGCCATCCGGCGTTGATCGTCGTGCCGAACGGCATCGACGTCGCGCGCTTTGCACAGGCGGCCGCCAGCGTCGCGCGCGCGCACGGCGGCGCGGGCAGCGAGCATGCACCGGGAGCGGGCCACGCGTCGAAGCGGATCGTGCAGATCGGCCGCTATGCGCGGGAGAAAGGACAGCTCCATACGCTGCGCGCGTTCGCGAGGGCGCTCGAAGCCGAGCCCGACGCGCACCTGCTGCTGTGCGGCGTGATCGAGGACCGCGCGCATCACGCGGCCGTCGTCGCGCTCGCGAACGAACTCGGCATTGCATCGCGCGTCGCCATCGAGGGGCCGCTCGAGCATGTCGAGGAAATACTCGCCGAATCCGGCGTGTTCGTGATGCCGTCGAACCTGGAAGCGCACAGCATCGCGTTTCTCGAAGCGCTCGCGTCGGGCATTCCGGTGGTCGCGAACCGGATCGGCGCGTTCGAGTTCGCGCGCGACTGGCCCGGCGTGCAGCTCGTCGACACCACCGATCACCGCGACTACGGCAACGCGCTCGTCGCGGCGCTGCGCACGCCGCGCACCATGCGCGCGCTCGACGGGTTCCGGCTCGAAGACACCGCGCAGCGTTATCTGGCGATCGCGCGCGAAGCGATCGGGTAGCCCGCTTTCGCTTCGATCAGCGCAGCGCCCCGGGCCCGTTCGGTGCACGCGGTCTCGCGCAAGCGATGTTAGACTTGCGCCCGACCCTTCCGCCCGATTAACCCGATGTCCCTGCGCACCCGCTACCGACTGACCGCATGGCTTGGCCTGATCGCGATGTTGCTCATCGTGATCGCGCCGATCGTGAGCCAGTTGTCCGTCGCGCCGCGCATCGACGACGCGGCCACCGCCGCGCTTTGTTCGGGCACGCCGCCATCGGCGCCAACCGCGCACGCCGCTCATCGCGCCGATCCGCTCGCCGCGTGCGGCTACTGCGATCTGCTCGCGAATCATCCCGCGATGCCCGCCGCGCCCGCGCCGATGCTGTTTCTCGTCGTGCTGATCGCCGCGACGATCGCACCGACGCTCTGCACGCGGTTCATGCCGCTCGGCGCGTTCCCTTCCGGGCGTCCGCGCGGCCCGCCCGCCGTTCGCACACGCTGACCGCGCTCTGATTCGCGCATTCCCGATTCCCACCGCATCCGTTCCCTCCGGAACGGCACTACGACTTCACCCGCCGCGCCGCGCGCTGCGAGCGGCGGCGGGCCTACCGCTTCCACGAAAGGAGATTGAGCCCATGAAACGATCGATCCGAATCCTTGCTGCGTTGTCGCTCGCGTCGGCGTCGGCCGGCGCGTTTGCCGCGTCGGCCACCGTGTCCGACTGCTGGGTGCGCCTGATGCCGGGCAACCTGCCTTCCGGCGCGTACTTCAACGTGAACAACGCGAGCAACGCCGCGATCGAACTGCAGGGTGTGGACACCGACGCGTTCGGCATGGCGATGCTCCATCGCACGCAAAGCAACGGCAGCACGTCGACGATGGAAATGGTCGAGTCCGCAACGGTGCCCGCGAACGGCACGCTGAAATTCGCGCCGGGCGGCTATCACGTGATGCTCGAAGAGCCGAAGCATCCGCTGAAGGTCGGCTCGACGATCGCCCTGACCTTCACGTTCGGCAACGGCGAAAAGACGACCGCGCAATGCGCGGTGAAGAGCCCCGCGACGATGGCGAAGTAACGGGCTTGCCGTCCCGCAATCGCGTCCGGAGAAGCCGTCAGGCCATCTCGACGCGATTGCGCCCGCTCTCTTTCGCGCGATACAGCGCCTCGTCCGCGCGTTTGACCAGCGCGTCCACATCGCGCTCGCCGGGCGCACGCGTGGCGACGCCGATCGACACCGTGAACGGCACGACCTTGCCCGTGCGCCATTCGTGCGTAAAGTCCTGCTGCTCGAACTTCATCCGCAACGTCTCGGCAATCTCGCGGGCCTCGTCGGCATTCGTGTCGGGCAAAGCGGCAACGAATTCCTCGCCGCCCCAACGCGCAAAGACATCGGCCTTGCGGCTCGACGCCATTCCCACTTTCGCGAGAATGCGCAGCACTTCATCGCCGACGTCGTGACCGTAGCTGTCGTTGATCTTCTTGAAGTAATCGATATCGAGCAGGAATACTGACAACTGCTCGTCGGAATTCAGCACATGTTCGACGACGCCGAGGAATTCGCGGCGGTTCGGCAAGCCCGTCAGCTCGTCGGTCACGGCCTGCTTCTGCAGCAGGTCCATCAGCCGCACGCGGTCGGTGATGTCGCGAATCACTGCGGTGAACTCGATCAGCCCTTCGACGTTGATCTTCGAAATCGCGATCTCGACGGGCAGCAGCGAGCCGTCGCGATGCTGGCCGTACACGCGATTGCGCTCGTCCATCTGCCGCGAGCGCACCGGCGAGCGCGCGAACTGCTGCACGTAGCGCGAGTGATGCTCGCGATATTTTTCCGGCAGGAGCCGCTCGATCGGCTCGCCGATCATCTCCTCGGACGAGTAGCCGAACAGGTTCTCCGCCGCGCGATTGAACAGCGTGATGTTGTGCTGCTGGTCGATCGTGATGATCGCGTCGTACGCGGCGTCGACCACCGAACGGAACCGCGACGTGCTCGCTTCGAGGGCGCGCGTGAGATCCATCTTCGACGTGATGTCGAGCCCGGTGATGAGAATCTCGGTGACGGTCGAACCGCCGTCCGTGTGATGGAACGGTTTCAGCGACATGCGCCACCAGTGGGTGCCGTCCTTCAGGTCGTACGCCTGTTCGAGTTCCTGCGCGACGCACGAATCGAAGCACTCCCGAAGCTTCCCGCGGAACTCGTAGCGCGCGTAGTTCGGCACGAGCGTGTCGAGCGGAATCGGGAACGCGCGCATGCCGGGACGGCGGCCGCCTGTCATCTGGAAGAAGCCGTCGTTGCAGGCCGGCACGACGAATTGTCCGGCCTCGTTGCGCGACACGATTGCCACACTGGCGCCGATGCCGTCTACGAACTCCTGGACTCTGATGGACCAATCGACCATCGCGCTCCCCCATAGATCCGGTCCGTCTGGAGAACCCGCTTCGACACGCGCCCGCAGCGAATGGCACGCGCGGCGCCGCAACAAAACGATGCGATATTTTGCAGCAAACTACTACGAGGCGTTCGCGGCAAGCGCATCGCTGTGCATGTGCACAGGTTAATAAACCTGCTGACGATGCGCGTCAATCGGCTGCGCGGCGGCAGTGCATCAGCCGTCGCCGAGCACCGCGAGATTCAGCGGATACGACCGCCCGATCCACAGCGCGCAATCGCGATGATCGTGCAGCGCATCGCCGGTGTTCGGATGGACGAATACGTCGAGTGTCCCGTGATTGAGCGCGAGCCACGACACGATCGACGTGAACTGCGCAGTGTCGAACGCGAGCTGATACGACCACATCGGATGAGGCCCGACGGGGCGCTCGTGAAAGCGCCCCATTTGCAGCGCGTGCGCGAATCGCGCTTCGATCGCCTCGCGCAACGTCCACGCGGCGTCGCGTGTGGCGGCGTCGAAATAAACATGGGCGTGCCAGCTCTGAATCGTGTCGATGTCGGGAAGGGTCATGGTTAAGGAAGATGCATCGAATGTCGAATGGTCCATTCTGCCGGATCGCACCGGGCAACGCCATCGCCCGCGCGAACGATCGCGTACCATGAACGTGACGACTCGATTTACACCGGAGAAACGAACCCATGCGCCAGGCGCTTCATCATCTGCGTGTCCATGCGAACGGGCGCGGCCTCGTTGAAATCACCGCCCAGGTCCGCGCGTTCGTGCGCGACGCGCGCGTCGATACGGGCTTGCTCACGCTGTTCTGCCGGCACACGTCCGCATCGCTGCTGATTCAGGAAAACGCAGACCCTTCCGTTCAGCGCGATCTCGAACGCTACTTCGAGACGATCGCGCCCGAAGACCCACCCCGATACGAGCACGGCACCGAAGGCCCCGACGACATGCCCGCGCATCTGCGCACTGCGCTCACGCAGGTGCAATTGTCGATTCCCGTCGAACACGGCGCGCCGACACTCGGCACATGGCAAGGCATCTATCTGTTCGAGCATCGCCGGCACGCGCACACGCGCGAGATCGTGCTGCATCTGCTCGGCGAGTAGGCGAAAAACACGGCAGGAACGGCCGTTGCGCGTTCTCGAAGATCTGGTCCCATTCAGGAGTATGGCAATGGCCGACCCTTCTTCCCTGCGGGAGGTCGCAAAGTTCTCGCAGTTGCGCGATAGCGCGCCGATGCGCGTCGAAGTGGGCGACAAACCGGTGCTGCTGCTGCGCAGCAGCGACGCGGTCCACGCGTATCAGGCCGATTGTCCGCACGCGGGGGCACCGCTCGAAAAAGGGGCCGTCTGCGGCGGCCGCCTGACCTGTCCGTGGCACAAGGCCATGTTCGACGTGAACACGGGCGCGCTGCTCGAGCCGCCCGCGCTGCACGGCCTCGAACGTTATCGCGTCGAACGGCGCGGCGACGCCGTGCTCGTGTCGACCGAAGCGTCGACGCCCGCGCCGGCGAGCGAGGAGGCAAGCAAAGCGCCCCACGACGACAACAGACTGTTCGCCGTCGTCGGCGCGGGCGCAGCCGGTGCCGCCGCCTGCGCGGCGCTGCGCGAATTCGGTTTTCGCGGACGCATCGTGCTGATCGATCAGGAAACGACGACGCCCTACGATCGCACCGTGTTGAGCAAGTTCGTGCCGTCCGGCGAACTCGCGCCGCGCGACGTCTATCCGCTCTTCGACGACGCTTTCCTCGCCGACCAGCACATCGACTGCCGGCTCGCGCACGTCGTCGCGCTCGATGCGAACCAGCGCGAGATCCGTTTCGAGCGCGGCGAGCCGCTACGCTACGACGCCGCGCTGATCGCGACCGGCAGCGCGCCGAAGCGTCCGCCGGTGCGCGGCATCGACGAAGACGCGATCCGCGAGCGCGTCGTGCTGCTGCGCCATCTCGACGACGCCGCGCGCCTCGACCGGCTCGCCGCCGCAGGCGGACACGCGCTCGTGATCGGCGGCAGCTTCATCGGGCTCGAAGTGGCGTCGTCGCTGCGCAAGCGCGGCGTGGAAGTCACCGTCGTGTCGCCGGAGCCGGTGCCGTTCGCGAAGCAGTTCGGCCGCGAAGCCGGCGACCTGTTTCTTCAATTGCATCGACAGAACGGCACCGTGTTCGTGATGGAAACCGAAGTCGACGCGATCGAATCCGGCCAGCCGCTGATCGCGCGCACGAAGAACGGCAAGCGCATTGCGTGCGACTTCGTCGTGATCGGCACCGGCGTCGCGCCGGTCACCGCGTTCGTCGAAGGGGTCGGGCGCAACGACGACGGCGGATTGAACGTCGACGCGTCGATGCAGGTGTGCGACGGTCTCTTCGCGGCCGGCGATATCGCGTGTTTCGACGCGCCGGGCGGCCAGCGGCTGCGCATCGAGCACTGGCGCGTCGCGCAGCAGCAGGCGCGAGCGGCCGCCCGCGGGATGCTCGGCATGCCCGCGCGGCGACTGGCGGCGCCGTTCTTCTGGACCTACCACTACGGCAAGCGCTTCGATTACGTCGGCCACGCGCACGAAGGCGACTGGGACACGCGCATCACGCTCGGTTCGCCCGAGCAGTACGCGTTCGTCACGTTGTACTGCCGCAACGGAATACTCGTGGCCGCGCTGGGCTGCTCGCGCGAAGCGCCGATGGCGCGGCTCGCGCAGGCGCTCAGCGATCCGCTGTCGGCCGATGCCGCGCGCAAGCTCGTCGAGCAGCGCGACGACGCGACGTAGCCGCGCTGCGCGCGCCGCGCCCGCTTCACGCGAACCGCCGGTGCGCGGCATCGCAGGCCTCGTCGTTGGCGCCATCGGGTGTCGGCGCGACCGACGCAAACGGCTCGATCACGGTCCATCTCGACCAGCGCCGTTCCGCGTCCGACGCGCCCACGCGAAACGCACGCGACCCATCCGCGAACAACAGACATTCGACCCGCATTGACGCGCGTTCAGAGGCCGAGGCCGGCCCGAGGCCGCCCGACTCCGCGATGAAGTGCAGATTTCCTTCGTGCAGCAGCTCGCGGGCGGCCTGACCGTCCAGTCCGCGCCGATTCAGCAGAATCGCCGCAATTTCAGCATCCAGCATCAGGCATCTCCTTGCTCCGCACGGCCGGCGCGGCGGTTCGACATGCAACGACCGGCAATGACGTACGGGCGATCACGCTACTACTATAGTCGGATTGCTGCGCCGCAGCAGATCGATGTACGGGCGCTATCCGCCGTTTTTTGTCCGGCGCGCGGCCAGCGACGGCCCGTATGCGCGATACACGGCGTCGCGCAACGCGCGCGGAAAGGCGCCCGATGCGCCTTCGAACGCGGTGTTGGTCAGCGCGACCACGATCAGGTCGTTCACCGGATCGAAGAACCACGCGTGGCCGTACGCGCCGCCCCACCCGATCGTGCCTCTGGCCTGCGGCGTCTGTGCGGGCACGGGATCGTCGAGCACCGCCCAGCCGTAGCCGAAGCCCCAGCCGGGGCCCTGCGCCTGTGCCTGCGGGCCGACGTGGTCGCGCATCATCAGCGCGATCGTCTGCGGTTCCAGCAGGCCGTCGGACGCGAGCCGGCTCGCGCGCAGCGCCAGCAGAAAGCGCATGAAATCCGGCGCGGTGCCCGCCATCCCCGCACCGCCGGACGGATACGCGTGCGCGTCGTAAATCCGCGCGGGGGTGAAGCGCATCGAGCTGGTTCCGAACCGCACGGCCGCTTCGGACGCCATCCTGACCGGCGCGCGCGAGCCGTCCTGATACGGCGTCGCGAGCCGCGCGGACGCGTCCACGCGAAACCCCGTCGCGTTCATCGCCAGCGGATTCGTCACCTGCTGTTGCACGATCTGCGGCAGCGTCTCGCGGGTCGCGCTTTCCATCGCCGCACCCAGCACGTCGAGCGCGATCGAATACTGCCATCGCGTGCCCGGCCTGAAATCGAGCGGCACCGATGCAATGCGGCTCAGGTTCTCGTGCAGCGTGAGGTCGGGCTGATCGAGGCCGTCGGACACACCGGCCTTCCGGTAAGGACCGTCGTCGGGTTGCAAAAACGCGTAGCTGAGCCCCGCGGTGTGCGTGAGCAATTGATGGATCGTGATGGCCGGCGTGTCGCCGTCGGGCAGTTGCGGCTTGAACGACGGCAGCCAGCGGCTGACCGGATCGTCGAGACCGATCCGGTGCTGCTCGACGAGACGCATCGCCGCCACCGACACGATCGGCTTCGTCAGCGATGCGAAGCGAAAGACCGTGTCCATGTCCATCCGCTCGCCGCGCTCGCGGTCCGCGTAGCCGGCCGCGCGCTCGAAGACGATGCGCCCGTGGCTCGCCACGAGCACCACCGCGCCGACGATGCGCTGCTTCGCAATCGCCTTGTCGATGACCGTATCGATCGGCGCATGGCGGCTGCGGTCGATCGCCGGGAAAGCGAGCCAGGCGGTCAGCGTCGCGCAGACTAGCGCGGTTGCCACGAGCGAGCGTTTCATCAGGCGCACCTCCGTCAAGCGTCGGCCCACGGCCTGCGGGCCGTACCGGGCGAACGCGATGAACGCTCGCGGCGCGCCCTCGCGCTTCGCAGCGGCCGCCGTGCGGCCGCGTCAAACGCGCGTCGCTCGCGTCGCGCCCGTCAGCCCGGCGAGCCGCCCTGGTCGCCGGACGCGACTGTCGCCAGATGCGCGCGCGCGCCGGCTCGCCGCACGTGGCCCTTGTGCTCGGCGATCTGCCACATCACGAGGCCCGGCAGATAGATCAGCAGATCGCGAATCCGCCGCGCGCCTGCGAGCGCGAGGCTCGTTGCCGGATCGAGTCCGATCAGCCCGCCGACCAGCACGAAGCCGCCCTCCTGCACGCCGAGCCCGGCCGGCACGAGAAACGCGACGCTGCTGATCAGTTGAATCAGCACTTCGAGCACGAACGCATCGACGAAGCTCACCTGGCTGCCGAGGAAATACAGCGCGAGCCAGATCTCGAATGCGGTCGCGAGACACTGGATCGGCTGCCAGATGAACAGATAGCGCAGCACGACATCCGTCTGGCGCCAGATCAGTTTCACCGAGACGTCGATGCGCGCCGAGCGGCCGACTAGCCCGTACACCTTGCCGCCCGTCACGTGATTCAACAGACGCGCGAGCCGCTCGAACGGACGCGCATGTTGAACGAGCGCGAACAGCAGCAGCAACGGAATCGCCGCCGCGACCGCGAGCGACAGTTGGCCGACGATCCGCAGCGTGTCGGAGCGCGCGTCGTACAGCAGAAAACCGACGCCGGCGAGCGCGAACAGCACCTGGCTGATCAGCGTGAGCTGCATGTCCGCGACGAGGCTCGCGGCCGCCGATTCGGGGCGCACGCCGACTCGGCCGAGCAGACGAAAGGAAACGATTTCGCCGCCGATACGCGCGACGGGCAACAGCCCGTTGACCGACTCGCGGATCCACACGAGCCTCAACATCGACGCGATGGACGGGCGCTCCGCGCGCCGGATCAGCAGACGCCAGTCGCACGCGTTCGCGAACATCGGCACGACGTGCGCGAGCGCCGCGAGCACGAGCCCGGCGCCCGCGCCGCTCATCAGCCGGAACACCTCGGCCGGATGCTCGCGCATGACGAGCCAGACCGCCGCTGCGAGACCCAGCAGCGCGGCTGCGCGTCCAAGAAACTTCATCGTTGAGGCCTCCCGCGATCATCGGAGGCAGGGGACAAACAACCGCAAAAACCGTCCAGCATCAGTTAGTCATTCCGCAGCGGATAAAGCTGCCCCTTTCCGTCCACGCCGAAATCGACGCCGCGCCACACGACGCGCCCGGAAAGAAAGCTGGCGATGAAAATGGAAAAGGACACGATATCGGAGATCGGCAGCACCCACAACCCGCGGCACCGTTCGCCGGTCACGCGATCGACCTGCTGTTTCAGCACGCCGCGCGCCACGAGCGCGAGCGCCACGAGCGGCCACGACCATGCCGCACCGCCCGACAGCAGCGCCGCGAGCGCCGCCCATGCGAGCGGATAAGTGACGAGCGAGCCGAAGTGTCCGGACCGGTCGACCGCGCGGATCGTGCGGCTCCAGCGCAATTCGTGCGACACGAGCCTCGAGAACGTCGTCTCCGCGCACGCATGGCGAACGACGAACGGCGGGATCGCAACCTTCGCGCCGGTATCGCGGATCGCCTCGCCGATCGCGTTGTCCTCCGCGAGATGCGACGCGAAGCGCGCGAGGCCGTCGATGCGCGTGAGCGTGTCGCGCGTCATCGCGATCGTCTGCCCGAAACAGGGACGCGCGCGGCCGATCGCGAGCCCCGCGACGACGCCCGGCAGAAACTGATAGTCGGTGGCCGCCGCGGACACGCGCGGCCAGAAGCCCGGCTGGCACTGTCCCCGATACAGGCACGTCACGAGCCCGATGTCCGGCTGCTGCAATTCGCCCACCACGCGACGCAGGAAATCGCGCTCGACGGTCACGTCGCTGTCGGTGAAGCACAGCACGTCGTGCTCGGCGGCGGGCAGCATGTTCACGAGATTGCTGACCTTGCGGTTCGGCCCGTGCAGCCGCGAATCGGCGACCACCGTCACGTGCGCGTGCGGATAACGCTGCCGTAATGCGTCGACGGTTTGCAGCGCGACGTCGGCCGCATCGTGCACGCCGAACAGCAGTTGCACCGGTCCCGGGTAGTCCTGCTCGAAGAAACTCGCGAGCTGGCCGTCGAGATTCCACTCGTCGCCGTGCAGCGGCTTCACGAGCGTGACCGGCGGAAACGACGCCGGCGTCGGCACGCTCCGCGCGAAGAAACCGCCGACGAGCCGCGCGGTCCACGCGGTATAGACAATGCCGGACAGCGCGAGCAGTCCGCACACGACAGCCAGCGCCGTTGCGGCCGACCCGGCGACAGAGAACCAGTCCGGCGCCGCGATCGCCGTGATCGCCGCGACGACGATCAACGCGCCGCTCGCGGCGCACCACGCTGTACGGCGAGCGTCCATCACGCCTCGTGCGCGCGCAGAAAGCGGAAGAACTCGACGCCTTCGCGCAGGCGCCGCTGCATCATGTCCCAGCTCGTCAGCATCTCGCGCACGATCGCCCAGATCTTCGACGGCCGGAAATAGAACTCGCGATAGAACTTCTCCAGATGGT
>Ga0310811_10000115_pt1 | contig 120955 bp, 109 predicted proteins | sample YCmetagenome_FD_207642 | JGI IMG/M metagenome (GOLD analysis project Ga0310811, IMG submission 207642) | Soil microbial communities from experimental microcosm in Duke University, North Carolina, United States - YC | ecosystem: Engineered > Artificial ecosystem > Soil microcosm > Unclassified... | reverse complement strand
ATCATCATTGCTAAAATCAATAGGTATCGCCGTCTATTTATCTCAATTAGGCTTTCCCGTACCTGCGAAAAGTATGAGGTCCTCCGGATTTAAAGGGCTGATCACAACCATAAACTTAGCGGACGATGTAGAACAGGGACATAGCCACTTTTATAAAGAAGTATTGCGGGTAAAACATGTGGCCGAAAAATTGAATACCTCAAAAGATATTTTCGTCATTTTTGATGAATTGTTCAGGGGGACGAATGTTAAAGATGCTTATGATGCCTCTTTAGCTATAATTGCGGCCTTTGCAGAAGTGAAAACCTCCTTCTTTGTAGTTTCCACGCATATTGTCGAGGTCGCCCATGAATTATCGTCTATTGAAAATATAAATTTCCGGTATATGGAAACGATTTTTGAAGATACAAACCCTGTAAACAGTTATAAACTTAAAGCGGGTATTACCGAGGAGCGGTTAGGAATGTGGATAGTGAAGCATGAAGGGATACTTGAAATAATAAAAAATTCCTTAAAATCTTAATATTCGGTCGTCAATGGGCGTTGGGGTTATTAAAGCCTACACCACAACCATACAAATATTCATAACCAGATAGGTCTCAATATCTTCATACAACTTGCATTTCCTGCAGCCTCAAATATCTGCGTAAGTCACAAAACCGGATTGCGTAAAAACCCGTAGTTAAATTGGGTGATAACACTGCTATTTTACGCCCGGTTACCGTTTACCTTTAAACCAAAATAAATTAACCTTGTCACATGGTTGAAATTTACCAAAATATCCCTTTCTTTATCGTGAGAAAATATTTAACCACAATATTTGTGACCGGCATATTTGCGGTGCTTGTATTTGTGCTTTACCGCAACTATATGCCATTGAACTCTACTGTTTCCATTAGTAACTCCCGCTGGCAAAAGGTACACATACAGGTAAAGAAGACATCCGCTACCATACCGAAGAGTGCCGGTATCATCTTCGACCAATACCTGGTAAAAGGACAATCGCGGTCATTTACGGTTAATAACAGCGACAACATTTTATACCGGCGCGACCTGGATCCTGATCATCCCGACGGGGTACATTTTACCGATTGGACATCCGCGAACAATGACGGATGGGCGGTATGTACCATAAAAGACCCCTGAATGACGACTTTTTTTATCTTTCTAACATATATTCTAAACAAAAACCTATTTTGTGGGTTACCTTTAAATTAAAAACAAACTTATCATGGCAAACGAAAGTGGAATTACCGCCTACTCGGTAAAAACAAAAACTAAAAATGTTCCAATGATCGATCCGGTGATCGACGTAAAATCAGGCAGATATATTGCCAGCGGTAAAGACGCTGCAGGCAATAAAATGTCGGCTATCATGAGTAAAGCAACTGCTGAAGGTCATATCTCGAGCGGTGCTGCTAAAAAAGGTACAGGCTGGAGTTAAAAAACCCGCCACCTGTTATTCTCGCTACACAGACGCGGGTACTTAAAATAGTAAGCCCCACGGTTACAAAACCGGGGGCTTACGTTTTTCAGCCAACTTTGATATAATTTTACAAAAAAACCAAAGGCATTTTTTTAATTACCAACCACAACGGTGGCATTTGCCATCATGGAATGGATGGTACAGTGATAAGTGTACGTACCGGCAGTGGCAAACGTCTTTTTGAATGTTTGATCAACAGCCAGGCTGCCACTGTCAAAAGCTCCGCCGAGGTCGGTTGCCGTATGCGGGGTTGCGTCCTTGTTCGTCCAGGTAACCGATCCCCCGATCTTAACATGAACCGTTGCGGGCGAAAAAGCAAAGTTTTCGATACTCACATTTGCTGCGGCCACCGGCGTGTTGCCCGACGATGTAGGGTTGTTTGAATTGCCCGACTTGCCGCAGGCCCCTAAAAATAAAACACTTGCCATCAGCAGGATGGCTGCACATACCATTTTCGTTTTCATAATAAATGTATTTGATGTAGTTCTCATACACCTATCACGGCTGAAAACGAAGGATGGTTGCCTGCTAAAAATTATAATGTCAATGAACTGTGCGGTTTTGTTTTCACAAACAAACCGGGTACCGGCATATACAAATTTCGGTTATAGAGGCGACTAAAGCGGTGACACTGTTTTGTCAGCACATGAGGCAGGGTGTTCACGAAAAATGCAAAAATGGGGCACTTTTTGACGATATCAAAATCCGAAATAGCTGAAAATAAACCGCTTGCACCGAAGCATTGCGGGGCAAGCGGCGGCGGCGTGAACACTTAGTGTATCCTACAAAAAAGCAAAAATAAACGCCTGGATCTTATTTCTTGCTTGTGCCCAGGTTATCTACGCGGTCATAAAATTCGTCCTGTAGTTTAATGGTTGTGGTGTCTGCTTTTATTTCTTTAAGCACTTTGACGAACGATGCTATTTCGTGATCAGTGATGAATTTGCCAAATTCAGCCGTAGCTTTTGCCCCTTCGCCGGCATAGTGATTAGGGAACGATGCATACCACCAAATAGGGGTATAAACTCCGGGCAGGTTCAGTCGTTTCTGGTCGGCGCCCGATTGTGAAGTGGCCCTGCCCATGCGCATCAGGTCGGGCCGGTAATACATCAGCACCGATGTTTCACTTTCGCCGGCATGTTCGTCGCCACGCATATCCGATTTGTGCATCTTGCGGTATTGCGCCTGGAAATCAGCATCGTTCTCCGGGTCGTAAAAATAAATAGCATAGTTATGCCTTTTATTCAGGAACGACTGCATAAAGAAGCGGATAAACTCGGGGTTGCCGCCATGCCCGTTCAGTATCACTATTTTTTTAAAGCCGTTGCGGGCAATTTCGTCGCAGGTGGCCTCTAATAAATTATAGATCAATTGCGCTGGAAGTGCGAAAGTACCCGGCTGCTGGCGTGCCTCGTTGATCTGCCCGTAAAAATAATCGGGAAACACTACGGCATATTCCTGTTTGGTGGCACGGGCTGCCCATTCGCGCACGTGGATCAGGTCGGTACCGATGGGCGAATGCGGGCCATGCTTCTCTAATATTCCAAACGGGAGTATACAGGTTTGAGACGATTTGTCGAGCGCAGCCTGCCAGTCGGTAGCGGTAAGTTCGTCCCAGCGGGCGGGTACTTCCTGCGCATAAACAGCGCTGCATAACAAAAACGAAGCAAAAAATAAAAATAGTTTCATGATCGGGTGAATTGGTTAATGCAATGAAGTTATGAAAAAAGCAACATTCCGATTTATTAAGCCTTTTAAAACTTCGTAAATCTTATGTTACCAATTTTTAAAAGGATGTTTAGATAGTGCTGCGTTAGTGTACCGTCCATCGTCGGTAACTTCAATAGTTACCCATTCGGGCCTTTCAAACTGTTCATCCTCACTTTCGAGTTCTATTTCCGCTACTATTAAACCTTTGTTATCCCCGTTGAAAACATCAACCTCCCACAGCTTTCCGGCGAAATGAATGTTATACCTTATTTTCTCGGTACCGCCGTTCGTGACGAACTTATCCAGTATCTCCAAACCCTCGGCCAGCGGTATCTCATACTCATACTCGCTGCGCGACATATTTGACAACCCAGACCTGCTTTTCATGTTCAAAAAGGCTTTGGCGTCTGAAACCCTTATGCGCACTGTGCGGCCGCTGTCGGCTACAATATAACCTTGCCGGTAGTGTGTCCCTGCCGGCTTGCTTAGCTTTTCCCACTTATCATGGTCGACTAAAAATTTCCTTTCTATTTCTACACCCATACCCTTACTTCCTGTCCGTTATTAATGGCCTTTTCCGTAAGCGTTGCTTTCTTCCAGAAATCGTGCGCCAGGTTGCTTATCGACTTCCGTTGCCTGGCATTTTGCCGCTTTATTTTGGCGATAACGGTCCTGTCATTTATTCCGGGCGACGAAAAAAGTCCGATCGCCAGCAGGCTATCGTGCCATTGGCCTATACCTTCCTGTAATTTGTCGAGGTAATCATTATCGATCTGCAGGCTGCTTTCCAGCGCTTCAGCGGCGATCTTACGGTTATATAAAAGCGTTTTTATCCGTTTCCGGCACTCGTGCAGGCCTTCATTAAATTCAAGCTTGTGCAATGTAACGGTTATCTGCTCCAACTGGCCTTTATAAAATTCGCTTATATTTTCGCCCTCAACAGCCTTAAGGCCATCTTCAATTCCTGCATGTACCGTCCTCACTGTTTTCAGGTATTGTTTTGAATTATCCATGAACGCCTTGATATCTTTATCCATCCCATTCACCTGCTGCAGGATGAAGTCATCGTTCTGTAAACCGTATTTTGAGCTCAATTGCAGGTTGAGGTAAGCTTCGCGTATCCTGCCGCCATCTTTAAATATTCGCCTGATGGGTTTAAAAGCCCCGGAAAGTTTACTATGCGGCAAGGTATGATCCACAAGTAGCAGGAACGCCCGCAATTTTTTTACCTGCACCCTGAAATGATGCAGCTTTTCCTGGTCGCCTGTTTTAATAAAATCGCGCAGGTCGCTTTTCATCTGGTACCACAGTTCGTTAAAATAAGCTTTCCCGGCTTTTCGCTTCATTTATTATATCGGATTATAAAAATATGGTTACTTAACTGATTTTTACACTTTTACAGCTATGTAATCCGTTGTAACAATCAATGGTTTGTTTTGAACAGGGATAAGTGTAAAAAAATGTTAAAGACTTACTCATTTTCCGGGCTGTATTCAGAAATAACTATATTTAGCCCGTTCCTTTGATGCAAATAATTTGATGAATCTAAGAAAATTTTTATTCGCTTTATCCTTTTTACTTACTATCATCCGTTTATCGGCCACAGCCCAGCGCGATAGTGTAGCCCTGACCACCATAATTGAAAAGACCCAAAATTACACGACCGGTCACCCGATAGAAAAAGTTTTCATACAATTTGACAAGCCTTATTACGCGGCAGGCGATACCATCTGGCTAAAAGCCTACGTAACCGCGGGCCTGCATATCCCCTCGCCACTGAGCAAGATTCTTTATATCGATTTTATAAACCAGCAAGGCATTTTATTAAATGAACTTAAGCTGCAACTGGTTAATGGTATGGCGAACAGTTTCCTGCCACTTCCACTCAATACCTATAAGCGAGGCGACTATCGCATACGCGCCTATACCCGCTGGATGCGCAATTTCGACCAGGCATATTTCTTTAATCGTACATTAAGTATTGGCAGTACCGAAAGTAACCAGGTTATCCCGCGCATAACATTTAAAAATTCGATCTCGGAAAAAACGGCCCGTATTATTGCCGACATCGTTTATAAAGACCAAAATGGCAACCCTTATGCTAATAAAAAGGTGAACTGGCGGGTTATGAGCGATGACCAGACCATAGAGAAAGGCAGGGATCAAACCGACGCGAACGGGAAGCTGAACATCAATTTCCTTACGGATAAAGTTTCGGCGCTTAATACGGCAACGGTTCAAACCGATCTTGAGCTGGATGACAAAAAGCTCATTAACAAAGTTTTTGCGCTCGAAACGACACCGCCGGATGTGGACGTACAGCTTTTCCCTGAGGGAGGATACCTGATAGATGGAATACGTTCGCGTGTAGCTTTCAAAGCGCTCAAACCTGATGGACGCGGCATCGACGCTAAAGGTAACGTAACGGATAATACCGGTGCGGTAATGGCAAGTTTCGATTCGCAGCACCTGGGTATGGGTGTGTTTGCCATACAGCCGGAGAACGGGAAAACTTACAAGGCCAATTTTACTTTCGCCGATGGTACAAAAACAAGTATCGACCTGCCCACGCCGCGCGACGAAGGTATCAACCTATCGTTAAACAACTCGGATGCCGATACGCTGGGTATAAAAATTGCCGCAAACGAAGCCTTTTTTACAAGAAATCAAAATAAACCCTTTTATGTTATAGCACAAAGTAACGGCGTTATATGTTACGCGGCGCAGACTAATTTAAAAAGCCCGGTATATGCGGCGAGTATCCCGAAAAGTAAATTCCCTACCGGGATAGTGCAGGTAACTTTATTTTCGGTAAAAGGGTCGCCGCTTAGTGAAAGGATAGCTTTTGTAAGACATAACGACCTTATGAACCTATCCTTACGTTCGGATAGGCAAAATTACGGACGCAGGCAAAAAGTAAAAATGACAGTTTCCGCCAAAAACAAAGAACTACCGGCTGAAGGCAGTTTCTCTGTTTCTGTAGTTGATGAGACACTGGTGCCTTACGACGAAAATGATGAAACGACCATACTGAGCCACCTATTGCTAACATCAGACCTTAGAGGATTTATTGAGAAGCCAAATTACTACTTTAATCATCCAAATAGTAAAACCGAAGCCGATCTCGACGTTCTGATGCTGACACAGGGCTACCGGCGCTTTTCGTACAGAAATATCGTCAGCGACAGGAACCCTCCTATAACTTTTTTACCGGAACAGGGCATTGAAATATCGGGCATTTTACGAACTAATACAGGCATACCGGTATCAAAAGGCAACGTACGGCTGATAATACCAGACAAGAGCTTCTCCACGCAAACGCAAACCGATATGAGCGGCAATTTCAGGTTCGCAAACGTTCTTGTGTCCGACTCATCAAAAGTGACGCTGAACGCCCGCGACAACCCGGGCGGCAGTAATATGGTGTTGACAGTAACCCCTTTTGTTACTCCGCCGACAAGTATATTCAATAATCAAACCGGCTATATTGCAAACATTGATAGTGCGATACATCCGTATCTTGAAAATAGCTTAAAACAACAAAATGCTTTAAACAAAACCCATACCCTTGAGGAGGTGGTTATTAAGGATAAAGCTGCACCCAAAAAGGTTAGTCATTCCGATTTCAGCACCTTGCAGGGTTTGAGTATTGTTGCCGATCATACCATTAACGGCGAGCAGTTTAAAGGCTGCCCGGTGTTCTTTCAGTGTTTGGCAGCGCAAGCCATTGGCCTTACTTCCGACGGTAACAACCTTTACATTACCCGCGATTATAACGCCGGTACCCGTACGCCGGTTGCGGTATATGTGAATGGCATGGCAACAGACTATAATTATTTGCAGAATATCAATTCAGACGCTGTTGAATCGGTTGAAATATTTTTGAATGACGGCTTATCGGGCATCAACCGTGCTACCAATAATAAAGGCGTTATCGAGATCAACCTGAAAAAACAGCCAAAAGGAGAAAAGATAAGCAAAGAGCAACTGGCCGACCTGTTGCCAAAAGGCTACCTGGTTGAATTTGTGCCAGGCGGCTATGACGCAACGCGGGTATTTTACGCTCCTAAATATGACAACCCGGCAGCGCCGCGGGCAGGAGCCGACCTCCGCAGCACGATCTACTGGAACCCTTCTATTATAACGGATAAAACAGGTGCGGCATCATTTGATTTTTTTAATGCGGACGGCACGGGAACTTATAAAGCGATAATACAGGGAATAGATAAGGACGGCAACCTGGGCTGGTATATTTACCGCTATAAGGTTCAATAGTTTCAAAATATTTTCTTAGTTTTAATTAACTAAGATCAAACCTGAAACACATGAATCCTTCATCAATTAACTGGCTGGCCGTAGTTGTAGCCGGAATCTCGGCATTTGCCGTAGGCGGCATTTGGTACTCGCGCGGCATTTTTGGCAATGCCTGGATGGCTGACAGCAAACTTACCGAAGACGATATTAAGCAAGGCAACAAAGGCAAAATATTTGGCTTTACCGCTGTATTTTCCCTTTTAATGGCTATAAACCTGGCCATGTTCCTCGCCGATAGTCCGGGCCATATCACAGATTTAAAATGGGGTGCAACAGCAGGTTTCCTTGCCGGTATCTGGACATTTTGCGCCATTGCCATCCATAGCTTGTTCGAATTGAAAAGCTGGCGCCATATTTTTATTAATGGAGGTTACAGTTTGGTATCGTTGACACTGATGGGCGCCATTATTGGGTTGTGGCGGTAGTCTCCATTGCACACCAAAATCATATTCTCACTATTTTTTTGTCCGGTTCCACTAAATCGAAGCCCGGCTTAGCCTTGCCGGTGCCTGATAGAATATGGCCGGGATATTATACTCTACCCAAAATACCCTACTTTTGTAACGCATGTGTTACATTACGGTATCATTTATTGTGCGTCTTATTAAACTATTTAACTGCCGCACAATCATACTTATATAATATTTATAATATCTCTAACCTTATTTTGACATGAAAAAAGGAATTTATTTGATCATACCCGTCACCTTCCTGCTTGCAGGTTGCGGCGCCTGGGTGCAGACCACCGTTTACGAACCTGCACCTGTATATAACGATTCCCAGTCGGGCTATAACCAGCCACCACCCGATTATCACCAGCCGGGCTTTAACGACAATTACCCAGACTATGATAATTCGCCACAAACCGACCAGGTGTTTTATGACGAACTGAGCCCCTATGGCAGATGGATAGATTACCCGGACTACGGTTATGTATGGGTGCCGAATGTGGGCGACGATTTCAGGCCGTATGCCACCAATGGCAATTGGGTTTACAGCGATTATGGCTGGACCTGGGCTTCTAATTATGACTGGGGCTGGGCTACCTTTCATTACGGGCGGTGGTTTTACGATGGCTATTACGGCTGGTGCTGGCAACCGGGTGATGATTGGGCCCCGGCGTGGGTTACCTGGGGCATGTCGGGCGATTATTTTTGCTGGGCACCACTCCCTCCGCGTGTTAGTATAAGGGAAGCAGAACTGGGTTGGTGGAAGCCCGCACCAAATACCTGGAACATGGTGCCGGGCAGGCGATTTAACCAGGTAAGCGTCCACAATTACATTGTCTATAATAACATAACGATCATTAATAACATTAGGGTGATCAGGAACAGTAATACCGGCTATGTCAATACGGATCACCGCGGCGCTACTTACGGCGGTATTCGCACCGCCGGTGAATACAACCGGGGGCCCCAGGTGTATGATGTAGAACGGGTTACCAACGATAGGATACAAGCCGTTACCGTTACCGACAGAACCAAGCCAGGCGCTGTTGTTGTAAATAATAACCGCATCTCGGTTTATCACCCGGTAATTGCGCCAGGTAACCAGCCAAATAACAGACCGGCGCCAAGAAAGTACGACCATTTCAGATTGGGTGTCCAGATGCCGCAACAAAACAATGGTAATAACAACCAAAGTCCGGGCAGGAATAACGGTGGCCAAAATCAACCCAACCGGCCGAACGGGAATCCGAACCAAGGGCAGGGACAAAATCCCGGACAGCATAATGGCCAAAATCAGCCTAACCAACCTAACGGGAATCCGAACCAGGGGCAGGGACAAGATTCCGGACAGCATAACGGCCAAAATCAGCCTAACCAACCCAACGGGAATCCGAACCAGGGGCAGGGACAAAATTCCGGACAGCATAACGGCCAAAATCAGCCTAACCAACCCAACGGGAATCCGAACCAGGGTCAGGGACAAAATTCCGGGCAGCATAATGGCCAAAATCAGCCTAACCAACCTAACGGGAACCCGAACCAGGGGCAGGGACAAAATTCCGGACAGCATAACGGCCAAAATCAGCCTAACCAGCCCAACGGAAACCCGAACCAGGGTCAGGGGCAAAATTCCGGGCAGCATAACGGCCAAAATCAACCTAACCAACCCAACGGAAACCCGAACCAGGGTCAGGGACAAAACCAGCCTGATCTAAATCCAAATAGCGGCCAGCCGCGGCAGCACCGGGGAAATCCAAATCCGGATAAAAACTATTCGCCCCAGCAAACAGGGCAGCAACCTAATACAACAAGTCCGGCTCAGCAACCTGGCCAGCAAGCTCCTCGCCCACAGGCAAACCCTGCTTTGCGCCCTAACTTACAGCCCGTTCATAACAATAAAGGAAACAATAAGAACCAGCCGGGCAACCAAAAACCCGATACTACAAAACGCAGGCCCAACATTCGCTCCTGATATAAGAGCATCCCCGCCATTAACCCCGGGGATGCTTTTATAATTTCTATTTCAGGCCCGGTGATGGTCGGCCTTCCATTGAACGATCGCCTTTTTAATTTCTTCGGGGCTCATATTTGCGGCAACTGCCTTGGCTGCCAGTTCTACAAACTCTTCATCCGATGCAAAGCGTAAAGCGATGGCTTGCCCCATACTTAAACGAATGTCCAAAAGCTTGCCAGTAAGCACATAATGCCTCAGGTTCTCTTCAGCGCGGATCGCCCTGTCCTGCGCCCTTAGCGGAAATGTCCTGGCAAACCAAAACAAAAGCATGCCGCATATAAACATAACCAACAAAAGTACGGCGCTTATAAACCCGCCGGTGTAGGGTGGATGCCTGAATATATTTACAATAGCGGCAATTGCACCCAGGAAAAGTAAAGAGCTTGCTGCAAAATGGAAGCCGGGTACAACACGGCGGTGATTGGCATAGTTTTGTATTTTTTTCATGTTCAGGATTTTGAAACCAATTTAGTGTTTTTTTAAAGGCCGGGTATTGCCGCCGCAGTGTTTTTACAACTCCATTGCAGAACATTTGAGCACCGCTTATGTTAAACCTTTAGTTAAACTATCATGATATGGCAACTGCAACAACATTTGAGCAAACATTTACCATTGGCGCCGACCTGCCAGTGAACCGCCTTGGCTACGGCGCAATGCGAATTACCGGGAAAGGGATTTGGGGGCCGCCCGAAAATAAAAACGAAGCGATAAAAGTTTTAAAGCGTGCGGTTGAATTGGGCGTCAATTTTATTGATACGGCAGACAGTTATGGCCCGTATGTGTCCGAAGAACTGATAGCCGAAGCGCTTTATCCCTATCCGGCTGGGCTTGTTATAGCTACAAAGGGAGGGTTAATGCGTACCGGCCCCGATCAATGGCCTGTTAATGCACACCCCGATTACTTAAAGGAAGCCCTGGAGGGCAGTTTAAAACGATTAAAGCTCGACCGTATCGACCTTTACCAGCTACATCGTATCGACCCGAAAGTACCTGCTGAAAAAACTTTTGAGTTTTTATCGGAAGCGCAGCGTCAGGGGAAGATCAAACATATAGGGCTATCTGAAGTAAGCATTGACAACATTAAAAAGGCACAAAAATATTTTGATGTGGTGTCGGTACAAAACAAATACAGCGTGGATAACCGGGGTTGGGAACCCGTGCTCGAATATTGCAAACAAAATAATATTGCGTTTATACCGTGGTTCCCGCTTAGCGCGGGCAATGTTGACGCTGAAAGAAAAATAAACCAGGTGGCTGAAAAGCATAACGCTAATGCACACCAGGTAGCTTTAAGCTGGCTCTTGCACCATGCAGATAATATTTTACTTATACCGGGAACATCAAGCGTTGAGCATCTGGAAGAAAATATGAAATCGCAAAATATAGAATTAAGTAGTGGCGATATGGAAATACTGAACAGCATCTCGCCACAGTAACAAGACTATCAGCATTTTGCGAACTTCATATAATATACCTGCATCTATATTGTATCTTAAAGATTATCAGCAAGATAGCAACAAAATTGTTAATAACTTTTTATCGGACGGCATAACCTTCAATTGATGTATCGCGTAAAAGATGGTACATAAGTTTAATTAGTAATTCATAGGTGTAAGGTTAAATTCAGTTTGAGCCCCTGTTAAGGCAGGGGCTTTTTTAAATCCCTAACCCGCCAAAACATATTAAAATATTAACACGGAAGAAAAAAAAGACTTATAATTTATCCACCGATTAAACCATCGGGTCATGCCAAAGTCATATCCACGCAAACAACATTAAACCCCCTTAAAAAAAATGAAAACTTTCAGACTATCCATTATCGCGCTTTTAATGCTCGGCGCGTTCTCGTGTAAGAAAGACAGTACCTCTACTTCCGGCAATTTAACAAGTGACCAGGCTGCCGACATGGCGGCAAGCGCATTCGCATCAAATTCTGGCGGCGTGGCATCCATGAGCGACGCTATAGCGGTAAACGCACAGGGTCTTGCTTCCACAGGATCACAAACTATCAATTCACTTGGCGTTAATGAGCATCACCAGGAATGCGGTTCAACCTTAACCGATAGTGCAACTTTTACCGGTTCAAACAGTTCTGTTTCTTATGATTACTTTGTAAAATATGCACATACGCTAAATTGCAATGTTGAAAATCAGCCTGATAACCTGGTAAACGCACTTACTTACCACGGTACGTTCGATGGTCCGCGCGTATCTACAACTGCCGAAGGCACCGCCACAGCAACTATTGCCGGCCTGACCCAGGCTGCTCCGAATTATGTGATCAATGGCGAGTATAAAAGACAAGGTTCTTTTGTGTCGAAAGTTGGCAACAAAGCAACCGGCAATAGTAATATCGATATTGTGATTACCAACCTTACGCTGGCAAAGCCTTCAAGGGCCATCAAAAGTGGTACTGCTACAGTTACCGTGAGTGGTGTTGCAGGAAAGTACACCTATAATTTCACCGGCACAGCAACATTTAATGGAGATGGTACCGCTACACTTGTAATAACCGGCGGCGCTACTTATAACATCAACCTGTTAACAGGGGGTTATACCAAGCAATAACAAATATTTCATCTGCAATTTTAAGCGGGCGGCAAAATAGTTGCCCGCTTTTTTTGTGCATTTATAAATTATTTAATAGGCTTTTTTATTGATTTTCAGCCGTTTAAAAATAAAAAGCAGGAATAACTGTAAAAATTACAATATTTGTTTTCGCGTAACAATTTGAGAATGAAGAAAGACCTTTACGGGGAGTATAAAAAGATATTTAATAAAGATGCTGAGAATGCCTATTTCTCACCAGGCCGGGTAAACCTTATCGGCGAGCATATCGATTACAATGGAGGATTGGTGATGCCCTGCGCTATTACCTTTGGTACTTATGTACTTGTATCGCCAAATAACGACAACGTCTTCCGCTTCAGGAGCCTGAATTTTGACGACAAATTGGATGTTCCTGTAAAGGACGGGTACCGGAAGACGGGCGAAATATGGTTCAATTACCCGCTGGGAATTATTGACCATTTCCTGGCTGAACATAACAAGGTCACTGGACTTGATCTGTTGTACTACGGCGATATACCTATCAGTTCGGGCCTTTCGTCTTCTGCTTCTATAGAAGTAGTGACAGCCTATATGCTCAACGACTTGTTTGAATGCGGTTATTCCAAACTTGAACTGGTACAATTATCAAAAAAGGTTGAGAACGTTTTTATTGGCGTTAATTGTGGTATTATGGACCAGTTTGCGGTAGCCTTTGGTGAAAAGGATAAGGCGCTTATGCTTAATTGCGACTCGCTGGAATATAAAGCAGTAGAAAGCAATTTGGGCGAATATGTGCTGGCGATCATCAACACAAATAAGCCCCGTAAGCTGGCCGAATCGAAATATAACGAACGGGTGCAGGAATGCCAGGCAGCGCTAAAAGCCCTTCAGCAAGAACTGGACATTCACAATCTATGCGATATTAACACTGATACATTTGAAAAATACAAACACCTGATAACGGACCCGGTTGTATTAAAACGGGCCACCCACGTGATAGAAGAAAATGATCGTGTAAAATTAGCTGCTGAAGCACTTGCCGCCAGCGACCTTGCAGAGTTTGGACAATTGATGTATGCCTCTCACGATTCGCTAAAAAACCTGTACGAAGTTAGCGGAAAGGAACTGGACGCTGTGGTGGAATATAGCCAAACAAATCCCGATGTTGCAGGGGCACGCATGACCGGTGCCGGCTTTGGCGGCTGTGCTATAGCCCTGGTGAAGGAGACTGGTTTTGATAAATTCAGTAAAGAGGTTAGCGATTATTACACATCTAAGATCGGCTATGCAGCATCTGTTTATAGTTCGCTGATAGGTGATGGTGTGGGGGTATTAAAGGAGCTGGCCAACTCATAAAAATACTGTTCCCTGTTCACCGATATCTGTTAGCTTTGCACATCGGTTAACCGATCACTGGTTAACCGATCTCTAACCCAATGCGCAAACTCAAACTCGACGAACTTAACCGGGCCTCGGTATCCGAATTTAAAGCACAGGAAAAACTCCCCGTGGTGGTCATACTGGATAATGTGCGCAGCATGCACAATGTTGGTTCCATATTCCGCACCTGCGATGGGTTTGCAGTTGAAAAGATCTGCCTCTGTGGTATCACCGGTCAGCCGCCGCACCGCGAAATAGAGAAGACCGCCCTGGGTGCTACACTATCTGTTAATTGGAGCCACTACCCCACCCCGCTCCAGGCTATTGAAGAGTTACGAAAGGAAGGCTATGCGATAGTCGCCATTGAACAGGCCGAAAACAGCGTGATGCTGAATGAATTTGAAGCTGAAGAAAGTAAAAAATACGCGCTCATATTTGGCAACGAAGTAAACGGCGTAAGCGATGAGGTGATGAAAGTTATCGATGCCTGCATCGAGATACCACAGTTCGGCACCAAGCACTCATTCAATATTGTGGTGTCGGCAGGAATAGTATTATGGGATTTCTTTGGAAAGCTGATAGTTCATGGATCATAGTTCATAGTAATTGTGGCTAACCTTTAGGCAAACAGCCATGATTCCATCAGCTATAAACCATAAGCTCAATCGCAATTTTCGATAAGTGGCTTTAAAAGATTTGTCAGATATTTATATCGAATAACATTTCTTAAATCATTTAATCGTGTCTTTGATCGCAAAAAAACTCCAGATGAAATCGGGCCAGTACTGGCTTTTGTATAACGCCCCGGCAGGTTACCTCAGTTTGCTTGAACCGCTTCCCGAAGGTGCGGCTGTTTCTTACAGTACGAGCGGTGATTTTGACGGTGTGCAACTGTTTGTAAAAAACAGTCAAGAATTGGCCGACAGCCTGAAAGTAGTGATGCCATTGCTTAAACCTTCATCCGTATTTTGGATCATGTATCCCAAGAAAACTTCGGGGATCGAAAGCGACCTGGAAATGATGAGCAGTTGGGACGAACCTGGAAAATATGGGTTTACAAGCGTAGCCGCCGCTGCGATAAACCATACCTGGACGGCGTTACGTTTTCGCCCGAAGGAGCAAACCAAGGCATCGGACACCCGCAACGACGAGATCAAACAAAACGAATACAGTCAGTGGATCGATGTAGAAAACCGTATCGTAAGGTTGCCGGATGAGATCAAGGTCGCTTTGCAAAACAATCAGCAGGCACTTGCTAATTATGAGAAACTCTCCTATTCCAACCGCAAGGAATATGTGCTTTGGGTACTAACCGCCAAACAGGAAAAAACAAAGACTGAACGCCTGACGAAACTGGTTGAGAAACTGGAAACAGGGAAAAAGAACCCGTCGGATAAATAAAATTTCCTCCAAATTAGAAAAATTTCTTATTTTTAGCCTGGAGCCTCAAACTCTTCAACCGAATCTTATTGGAATTTTTCTATGTTCAAAGCCTTACAAATTAAAAGATTTACCCGGTACTTTTTTGTTCTATTTATTGCGATTGCTTCTGTTTTTTCTGCCAGGGGGCAGCAAAAACAGAAGCGCACCTATACATTGCTATGGCGCATCAGCGGAAAAGATCTAAAACAGCCTTCATATCTGTTCGGGACCATGCATGTTAAAGACAAGCGTGTGTTCAATTTCAGTGATTCCGTAATGCTGGCTATTCAAAAATGTCAGTCGTTCGCGCTTGAGGTACAGCCAGATAGTGCCATGAGACTACTTTTTAATATTTGGGGTAAAAACGACACGACGCTCGATTTGCATAAACTATTAAGTGAGAAAGAATATGCAGAACTGGCAAAAAGATTTGAAAAAAGGAATGGTTATAAGATGCGGGACGATATGAGTCCGCTTATGGCCGAATCCATGCTTAGCAATGATGACTACGGCAAGCCCGATGATAAGGAATCGTTTATTGATGCTTACCTGTATGGTATCGCAAGAACGATGAATAAAACTATTTGCGGCCTCGAAAACACTTCGCAGCAGATGAATAAGATGATGGGTAGTCCTGATGCTGTAAAGGCACGCCTGCTATACCTGCTTGATAGTGGCGCGGGTGAAGACCGGGAAGATATGGTAAATATATATAGCTCCGGCAATCTCGATGCCATTTCAAATTATGTAGATAAATATTTAGTGGACTCCGAGATAATGGCAAGAAATAAGGTGATGGCAGGCAGCATAATCAGGACCATGCATGAAAAAACATTATTTGCTGCTGTCGGCGCCGCTCACTTGCCCGGCGATAACGGTGTTATAGCCCTGCTGCGCAAAGAGGGCTATACTGTTACCGCCGTACCGGCAACATTTACAGGCGTATGGTCGAAATTCCATATTGATTATAAAAATATGAAGTGGGTAACCCATACCGATTATGATATGGGATATTCATTACAATTTCCGGCTGAACCGTTGGAAACCAATATTTACGGCACCTCGTCTTGGATGTTCCCTGACCTTGCTAATGAAGTTTTTTATGGTATCTATGTCGCGCGGCAGGGAACCGCAGACCATCCCGCTGATGCTCAGAAAGCTGTCAGCAAGATCATTCATAATCTAACAAAAAGTAAAATGAGTAAGCTGGTGAGCAGAAAAATATTTTCGGCACACGGGTTGACTGGTACTGACATTATAACCAAAGGCAAGCACGGCTATCAACGTTCGGTATTGTTTATCAATAACAATATGCTTTACTACCTGTACATGGGTAATCGTTTAACAAATTTGAGGACAGATTACGCAAATCGTTTTTTCGGGTCGTTCAACAGTTTTAAAACTGCCGAAAAACCCGCTAAAGATTGGATTGTGTTTAAAAATGATACTGCGGCGTTCAGTGTAAAGTTGCCCTTTGAACCCCGTTTTATAGGAAGAGATATAACAAGCCCCAAACTGCCGGGCAAAGTCTTCAAAATAAAAATGTACCTGTCGACGGATACCGATCACATGATGAATTACCTGTTACGGTACAACGACTACCCGAACGGCACATTTCTTGCCGATAAAGATGCGCTTTTCAATTCAATAACGACAGAATTTTCCGGCAGGGCCAAAATTATCGGTGAACCAAAAAAAATATTAAAAGACGGTTATATGGGGCGCGAAATAAAGCTGGAATTCTCGGGCAACTACCGCGGCCTGGTGCGTGTATATCTTAGAGGGAACCGCCTGTATATGCTGATGGAACAAAACCTGCGTGACGGTGCAGAAATTGATGCCAACGATATATTTTTCAATTCTTTCATGTTCGATCCTTATCTAAAACCGGAGTATATAAACTTTGAGTCGGCCGGTGATAAATACACTATTAAATTACCATCCCGGCCAGCGGACGTAGCCGACAGCGTAAAAACACACAATTCATACCTTAACACCCAATCCTACTATGTTGCTACCAGCCCTGTATCGGGTGACGTATATGGTATAGAGCACACACAGATCAGTAAGTATTATCGCACGACGGGTACTGATTCCCTTTATAGGGAATTAACAAAACTCACTGTTAAATATACCGACTCGCTGATCAAGGTCGACACGATCGACATGAACGGGAAAAAAGCCCTGGAGGTTTTGACTGAGAACAAAGCGACAAAAGAACAGCGCCGAAAAAGAATTATAATAGATGAAGGCGATGTTTTTGTTCTCCAAAGCTTTAATGCAAGGGAGCAACTTTTTAACGACGAAAGCAATACGTTCTATTCCTCTTTTGCACGCACCGGGCCTGGGACAAAAATTGACCTGGCATCATCAAAATCGGCGGGAATAGCAGCCGGTTTACGATCTGGTGATACGACAACTTTTTTAGATGCGAAGGGTGCACTTGGCTACTATACGTTTACCCGCGACGAACTACCGGATATTTATTCAGCCATTAAATACAGTTACCCGGATGATACAAGCAGCTATAGTGCACGTTCGATATTGATCGAAAAATTAAGGGACCTGCATGATAGCACAACGCTTAGTCGCCTTGAAACTTTATATGGCGGTTTACACGATAAAGACGAACTAAAATCAACTGTCCTTAGTATTATGCCCGCTACCGACTCAATAAAAGGTTATGACGCCTATTTTAAACTTTTTACAAGCGACAGGCCTGTTAAGGCAAATGGCTATACCATTTTCAGGCCCTTATATGACTCCCTTGAATATGCTGCAGCACATTTTCAGCAAATAGTACCTGTTATGGCCGACAGCAATTATCGCAAGAATATTTTGCAACTGGCAAGTGATATAGCCATCCTTGATAAGGAAAGTTATACCACCATCCTGAGGAACAATTTTGGAGTACTGACGGCGGAGGCTATGGACGAAATTAAGCACTATATTGCCAATAAGGATAGCAACAAATATGAGTATGGCACAGGTACTTACTCTTACCTTAACATTATGAAGATGGTAAAAGGCGAACCGTTAACAAATACTTATACAAACTACTACATTACACACCTGCCAAAAGGGGTTTTCCTGGCCGATGCCGTGACTACCCGTATAAGCAATTCGCTTCCGGTAAGCCAAACTTTGATCAGCAGGTTGCTTGACAGCCTGGGCACCCGGTACGAGATAATGGAAGCTTATTATCACAAAAATCAACTGAGTAGCGTCCCGTTAAAATACAGGGCTCAAAGCGAGTTTGGACGCCTTTGCCTGTATAAGGAGATCGAAAGCAGCGACGATGATTACGGAGCGCCTGAAAAGGTTACGTTGCTGGGCAGTATTTTGGATAGTGGTTCGGTGTACTATGCTTATTCATTTAAATCGCCGGACAGGGAATCCGGTACTACCTTTATCGGGATAGCCGGGCCTTTTAAACCTGGATCGGCAGCACTTAACTTTAAAAGGTACAATGCCTATACCGTTTATGAAGCAAAAAAACAGAATTGGATAAAACAGGCAAAAGCAATGATACCCGATCTTAAAGCGAGCTATGATATCAAATAATAACAAAGCCGGGACTGCTTTCGCAGCCCGGCTCATCCTTAGGTTTATTAACTGAACTGTATTAAAAAATGCTTGGTTATAATTATTGACTCACCATCCACTAAAACACCTGCTCGAACTGGTTCACAGCGTCCTTACTTTCCAGTATCGAGTGCCCCATCAGGAACTCATCTACCTTGCGTGCACATTCACGACCTTCAGATATGGCCCATACTACCAGCGACTGCCCGCGACGCATATCGCCTGCGGCAAATACTTTGCTCACGTTGGTGCGGTAGTTACCTTCTTTGGCTTTCACGTTCTTGCGCTCGTCCAGGTGTACATTCAAATTGTTGATCATGCCTTCGTGCTGCGGATGCAAAAAGCCCATCGCCAGGAAAACACGCTGGCATTCTATTTCGCGCTCTGATCCTTCAACTTCGTTAAACTTTATCGGGCGGCCCATTACATCCAGTTCCCAGCTTACGTCGGTTACTTTTAACGCCCTCAGGTTGCCTTTATCATCACCCAAAAACTCTTTGGTATTGATGCCCCAGTAACGGTCACATCCTTCCTCGTGGCTGCTGGTGGTTTTCAGTACCATCGGGTAGGTTGGCCACGGCATATGCTGCGTGCGCTGTGCCGGTGGCTGCATCATCACCTCGAACTGCCTGATAGATTTCGCGCCCTGCCTGTTGGATGTACCTACACAGTCGGAGCCGGTATCGCCACCGCCAATTACCACAACATCTTTACCCGTTGCCAGTATATCTTCGGCATCAAAGCCTATATTGCTAACACGCTTGTTCTGTTGTTTCAGGAAATCCATCGCAAAATGGATACCCTTTAATTCCCTGCCAGGTATCGGCAAATTACGCGGTATGGTCGACCCTCCTGCCAGCACTATCGCGTCGTGATTGCGGGTCAGTTCGTCAGCCTGGATATCTTTGCCTACTTCTGTGTTGCATTTAAATACAACACCATCCTCTTCCATTACCTGTACACGGCGCTCTACTACCCATTTTTCCAGTTTGAAATCGGGGATGCCATAACGCAGTAAACCACCCGGCTTGTCGTCGCGTTCGAAGACGGTTACCGCGTGGCCGGCTTTAGCCAATTGTGCAGCAGCAGCTAATCCCGCAGGGCCAGAGCCTACTACGGCTACCTTTTTACCGGTTTTGATAAGCGGAGCTGTAGGCTTTACCAAATTCTTTTCGTAGGCTATTTCTATGATATGTTTTTCGATTTCCTCGATAGCCACCGGCGGCTTGTTAATGCCCAACACACATGCCGATTCGCACGGAGCGGGACATATCCTTCCGGTAAATTCCGGGAAGTTATTGGTAGATGCCAATATCTTATAGGCTTCTTCCCAATTTTTGCGGTAAACAGCGTCGTTAAATTCGGGTATGATGTTACCCAGCGGGCAGCCCGAATGGCAAAACGGTATGCCGCAGTTCATGCAGCGGGCCGACTGCTCGTTCAGTTTTTCTTCGCTATACAAGCCTTCAAACTCGTTATAGTTCTTTACGCGCTCAGCAGGCGCCACTTTTTCGGGAAGCTCCCTGTTATACTCTTTAAATCCTGTTGGCTTTCCCATTAGCTTACTGTCTGATATTCTGCCTTTAATAAAACCTTTTTATATTCCTGCGGAAACACTTTGATGAATTTGGTCGATGCTTCGTCCCAATTCTTCAGCAGGTCCTTAGCCACTTTACTGCCGGTAAGGCTTGCGTGTTTCTTTAACAGGGCAGTGATCTGCTCCGAATCCTTGTCTGTTAGTGGGTCAAGATCGACCATTTCCCGATTGCAATTATCCGCAAATGAACCATCCTTGTCATATACCCAGGCAATACCACCGCTCATACCCGCGGCAAAGTTTCTGCCTGTGTTACCCAGTATGAGGGCGCGCCCTCCCGTCATGTATTCGCAACCGTGGTCACCTACGCCTTCTACCACAGCAGTAGCACCCGAGTTACGCACGGCGAAACGTTCGCCGGCCATGCCGCGGATATACATTTCACCCGACGTTGCGCCGTATAGCGCCACATTACCAATAATGATATTATCCTCCGGTGTAAAAGTAGCCTCAGTTGACGGGTAAATGGCCAATTGCGCCCCCGACAATCCTTTGCCTACATAGTCGTTGGCTTCGCCTTCCAGCTCAAACGAAATACCCTTGGTGGTGAAAGCGCCAAAGCTTTGCCCGGCTGAACCTTTGAATTTATAGTTGATGGTGTTATCAGGCAAACCTGCCGAACCGTATTTTTTTGATATCTCGTTGGATAACATGGTGCCGATGGTACGGTCGGTGTTTTTTACATCGAACGATGCAAATACCGGCGTTTTATCTTCCAGGGCGACTTTAGCCTGCTCCAGTAACCGCCAGTCGATAATGGCATCGATACCATGATCCTGGCTTTCGCTGTTATATAGTGTCAACCCTTTGGCATTGGTTACCGGGTGCAGCATGCCAGAAAGATCGATATGTTTAACCTTCCAATTTTGCAGACCTTCCTTCACTTTCAGGAACTGAACCCTGCCCACCATTTCATCAATCGTGCGGAACCCAAGTTCGGCCATTATCTCGCGCAATTCCTCAGCCATAAAGCGGAAGAGGTTAACGATATGTTCCGGTTTGCCGGTAAATAGTTTTCTTAATTCGGGGTCCTGCGTAGCAACGCCTACCGGGCAGGTGTTCAGATGGCATTTGCGCATCATGATACAGCCACCTGCTACCAGTGCGGCAGTGGCAACGCCCCATTCTTCGGCGCCCATTAAACAGGCTATTGCCAAATCGCGCCCGGTCTTTAGCTGACCGTCTGTTTGCAATACTACACGGCTGCGCAGCTTATTACGTACCAGCGTCTGATGTGCCTCGGCTAAGCCAAGTTCCCACGGCAAACCTGCATGTTTGATAGAGCTTATCGGCGATGCACCTGTACCGCCATCATAACCTGCTATCAGGATCACATCGGCATGTGCTTTGGCAACACCTGCGGCGATGGTTCCCACACCTGCCTTTGATACCAGTTTTACGTTGATACGTGCAGCCCGGTTAGCATTTTTAAGGTCGAATATCAATTGTGCCAGATCCTCGATCGAATAAATATCGTGGTGTGGCGGCGGCGATATCAAGCCCACGCCCGGGGTTGAGTGGCGAACCTTGGCGATCCATTCATCCACCTTATGACCGGGTAATTGTCCTCCCTCGCCGGGTTTTGCACCCTGCGCCATTTTTATCTGCAATTCATCGGCATTGGTCAAATAATTTGAGGTTACCCCGAAACGTGCTGAAGCCACTTGTTTGATGGCCGAACGCATCGAATCGCCATTAGGTAATTTCTCGTAACGCAGCTCATCTTCGCCGCCTTCGCCGGTATTGCTTTTCCCGCCAATGCGGTTCATGGCAATAGCCAAAGTGCTGTGAGCCTCGTGGGAGATAGAGCCGAACGACATGGCGCCTGTTGCAAAGCGCTTCATGATCTCTTCGGCCGGTTCAACCTCTTCCAGCTTTACCGATTCGCGGTGATGCGCAAAATCGAGCAAACCACGGATGGTATAGTGTTTTTCGCCCTGCTCATTAATAAGCTTAGCGTAATTCTTGTAGGTCGAATAATCGTTGCTGCGGGTAGCATGCTGCAACAGGTGAACCGTTTGCGGATTGAATAAATGTTCTTCGCCCCTGCGTTTCCATTGGTAAATGCCGCCCTCGGGCAATAAACGATCCGTTGATTTGGAGCTGCCGAAACCGATCTTGTGCTTACAAAGCGATTCGCGGGCTATTTCATCCAAACCCAAACCACCTATGCGTGTAACCGCGCCATCAAAGTAGCGGTTAACAACGGTTTTGTTCAAACCTAATATCTCAAACACCTGCGAACCATGATAAGACTGCAGGGTAGAAATACCCATTTTTGAAAATATCTTCAATAAGCCGTCATTAATGGCTTTTACGTAATTCTTCCTGAGCGTTTTATTATCCAGGCTGGTTTCAAGTGTCCCGTCATTCTTGATGGTTTCGATGGTCGATAGCGCCAAATATGGATTGATGGCAGTTGCGCCAAACGCCAGCAAAGTAGCAAAATGGTGCACTTCCCAGGCATCACCTGCTTCGGATACCAAACCTACCGCACCACGCAGACCTTTACGCACCAAATGATGGTGAACCGCTGATACCGCGAGTAATGAAGGTATCGGCGCATGTTCCGAGTCGATAGCACGGTCGGATAAGATCAACACTTCAAAACCTTCGCCCACAGCATCTTCCGCATAGCGGCAAAGCCTTGCGAGGCCCTTTTCCATGGAGCCCGGCATACCGTCGGCTACAAAATAGGTTTGCAGCGTTTTGGCGTGGAACATCCCGGTATCTATACTGCGCAGCTTTTCCAGGTCGTAATCAACCAATATCGGATGTTTCAGCGTAACGCAATGGCAATGCATTTTATCTTCGTCCAGCAGGTTACCGTTGTTGCCGATAAAGGTCGCCAAACTCATTACCAGGCGCTCGCGTATCGGGTCGATAGGCGGGTTGGTTACCTGGGCAAAAAATTGTTTAAAGTAGCTGGATAAATGCTGTGGCTTATCAGATAGGATTGCCAGCGGCACGTCTGTACCCATTGAACCTATCGGTTCTTTTCCATCGACTGCCATCGGTTTAATGATGGTGTCTATATCCTCGCGGGTGTAGCCAAACACCTGCTGGTAGCGGAAAACCGCATCGGGCGAAAGGCTGGCGAAAGCTAAACGCGGTTCGGCCAGGTCTTCCAGCTTTATCTTATAGTTCTCAAGCCATTGGCCGTAAGGCTGGCGCGAAGCTACCTGGTGCTTGATCTCGTCGTCAGTTATGATCTTACCTTTCTGCGTATCGATCAATAGCATTTTACCGGGCTGCAAACGGCCTTTACGCAAGACATTGGCAGGGTCGAGTTGTAAAACACCGGCTTCGGACGCCGCTATCGCCCTGCCGTCTTTTGTGATAACAAAACGCAGCGGCCGCAGTCCATTCCGGTCGAGCAGGGCGCCTATCAGTTTACCATCAGTAAACGTCAATGCTGCCGGGCCATCCCAGGGCTCCATTAAGGTAGCGTGGTATTCATAGAAGGCCTTTTTGATGGGGTCCATCTGTTCGTTGCCATCCCACGCCTCAGGTACCAGCATCATCATTACGTGCGGTAACGAGCGGCCCGAGTGGAGCAGCACTTCAATAATATTATCAAGACATGCTGAATCCGACTGGTTATTATCGATAACCGGGAGCAGCATTTCCATCTCTTCGGAAGTGAAGTAAGAGGATGCAAATGAACGAACGCCCGAGTAAAACCAGTTAAGGTTACCTGTCAGCGTATTGATCTCGCCGTTATGCGCCATCAGGCGAAAAGGCTGGGCCAGTTTCCATGATGGGAAGGTATTGGTAGAAAAACGGCTGTGTATCATCGCCAGGCCCGAGGTCATCCGCGGGTCCGACAGATCGGCAAAATACTGGCGAAGCTGGTATGTGGTCAGCTGTCCTTTATATACAATGGTTTTGCAGGAAAAGGACGTAAAATAAAAATGTTCACCGGCACCGGGTATGGTCTCGATGATGGTTTTATTTATATAACGGCGCAAAACATACAGTTTGCGCTCAAAATCATCAACATTGGTGATACGCTGCGGCCGCAGAACAAAAAGCTGCTCCACATCCGGTTCGGCCTGGCGTGCGGTCTCTCCTATTACCGATGAATTGACTGTCAGCTTGCGGTAGCCTAATTTTTGAAGGCCCAATTTCTCTATCGCATTTGATATCACTATGCGGCAGGCTTTTTTCAGCGACGGGTCCTTGGGCAAAAATATCATCCCTACACCATACTCTCCCGGCTCAGGCAGGCTGATCTCCAGGTTCGAGCATTCTTCCATCAAAAATTCATGGGGCAATTGTATTAAAATACCTGCGCCATCGCCGGTTTCCGGATCACAGCCGCAAGCGCCGCGGTGTTCCATATTCTCCAGCATGGTAAGGGCATCATCTATAATTTGGTTGGTTTTGTGGCCGTTAATATTGGCTATAAAACCGGTACCGCATGAGTCGTGTTCAAATTCAGGCCTGTAAAGGCCCTGCTGGGGGCTGTCCGTCTGATCCATCATAATCTCGCTGTTACGTCTATTTATAAAAGGTGCGTAATCACGAAATTACAAAATTTATACCTTTTTTATAAAATATTCATAAATTTTTCCGATTATGTTAAAATAAATCATATCAAAAACTCTAAAATTAACGATTTGTCAATAAATTAATAAATAAAATATCATTTTCACAATTAAGGCTTTCCATTTACTATGTGTGCATAATATCCATGCAGCCCTCAATACAGCATTTGAGTTCAAAATGCGTGTAAAATTTACACTATGCCTGATATTTTAAGAATTGTTACCTTTGCACCGATGAATAATTCTGCCAAGAACAAAGCCGTTTTTCTCGACCGGGATGGGGTGTTGAACCAAGAAATGGGCGACTATGTATGCCGTATAGAAGATTTCCATGTATTGGAATACAATATTAAGGCATTAAAGGAATTACAGGACCGGGGTTACCTTTTAATAGTTGCTACCAACCAGGGCGGTTTGGCCAAAGGATGGTACAGCGAAGAACAATTAGCCGAAATGCACAACAAGCTGCGAGCTATTTATAAAGATGGCGGCGTCGAATTTACAGATGTGTTTTACTGCCCGCATCACCCCGATTTTACCGGCGACTGCGATTGCCGCAAACCCAAACCGGGTTTATTGGTACGTGGAATAGAAAAATACAACATCGACCCTGCCCTGTCCTATTTTATCGGCGACCGTGAACGGGATGTTGAAGCGGGAACGGCAGCAGGGGTAAAAGGCATTTTGATTAATAGTGATCAGCCGATAAGCGATGTGCTGGATTTGATAGACTAATTAACTATATTAGAATTAATACTGTTACCTTAACTATAAATAAACATCCAACGTCATGGCGAGCGATAGCGTGGCCATCTCTGAACTTTGCCGAACGAAATTGTGCTGTTTGAATGTCCTGTGAAGAGATGGCTTCGTTCCTCGCCATGACGTGATTTGAAATATGAAACTTAACCGCTACATAACCAACCTTGATTCGTTCATTTTCGCCTGTATCGGTTTTTATGCCATTTACCTGTACACTTCGTACAGTGGCGTAGGCTTATCGCCCGATTCGCTGATGTACGCCAGCGCCGCCGAAAGTTTTAGTGCGCACGGTAACATGGTGACTTTTACCGGCACGCCTATTACTTTTTTCCCGGTTTTTTATCCGTTCTTTTTAGGAATAATTCAGCTTTTTTCGGGCACTAATGCTGTGCAGGCGGGGTATTTGATCAATTGCTTCCTGTTTGCTGCAGTAGTATTCACCAGCGGCTGGATCATGGAGCGCTTTATGTCGCACTCGCGTATCTACAAAATATTGATACTTATAGCTATCGTTATCAGTCCGGCATTGCTCGAGATCTATTCGTTCCTGTGGTCGGAGACCTTGTTTATATTGGAGATACTGCTTTTTATCATAGCCTATTGGAAATACACGCATGGGCATACTTTAAAAGCGCTGATCATAACAGGCATTATTACGGCTGTTGCCTGCATTACCCGTTACGCCGGTATCACCATAGTTGGCACGGGATGCCTGCTGATATTGCTGGATTTTGAATTGCCTGTTAAAAAGAAAATAGGCCACCTGCTTTTATACGGAATGTTATCGATATCATTATTGGTTGCCAACCTGGCGTACAATAGCAGTGTAACCGGACTTAGCACCGGCACGCGCGAGCCGTCGATCACGCCGTTCAGCCAAAACCTGTTCCGTGTGGGCACGGTCATCAACGACTGGGGCGCGCTGAGCAACAGGGCCGACTCATTCGCCATACTGGTTGCCTGTGTGATCATGCTTTCGCTGATAGGCGTACTGGCCTGGAAAACGTTTAAACAGCGCATCAATAGTTACGAAAATGTGGTGATCGGTTTTGCAGTGGTTTATGGCTTATTCATGGTCATCTTGGCTACATTTTCGCGGTTCGAGCCTATCAACAGCCGGTTATTATCGCCCATGTTCATCCCCCTGCTTATTTCCTGCACCAGTTGGGTGCCCGATGTGCTAAAGCTGGCTCATTCGGCAATCCTAAAATACAGTCTTGCCGTGGCAGCTATCGCTGCTATGTTATTATTTGAATATGCAACCGTGAAAATAGATTACCAGCGCTACGATGACGAGCTGGACTACGGTGTACCAGGCTACAGTGACGACAGTTGGAATAAGTCGGAATTTGGCCCGTACCTGAAGAAGCATAAAAATATTTTTCAACCCGGCGTACCTGTTTATTCCGATGCCAACGAGGCCGTATGGCTGTTCACCGGCTTATCATCGCAACTGGTGCCACACAGTTTCTTTAGAAAAGATGTGGAAAAATTTTATAAGCAAAAACGTTTTTACCTGGTTTGGTTCGACTCGTTATATAACAGCGAACTTGTGCCCCTTAAGGACATTATGGCTCACCGGAAATTGGTAAAAATTGGCGGCGCGAAAGAAGGGGAAGTATACCTGTCTGACGAAAAAAAGTAAACACCTTCCTCACTTATCAATAAACGGATGAAAAGGAGAAAATTTTTGCAGAATGCCGGGATGCTTGGCGTCGTTCCTTTAATGCCAACCATTGCGCCGCAAAAACCATCGCCTGAAGCAGGGCTTTCCATAAACGCCCGCCAGTTATGGTTGAATTACCTCGAAAAATTGGCGTCACCTGTATTAACCGCCCTGGCGGCAGATCAGCTAAAAGAAAAAATGCCGGTTGAAACCCGCGACCCGGCGCAGGCAAGAGACAGAGCTAAATATACCCACCTCGAAGCTTTTGGCCGGTTATTATGCGGCATTGCGCCCTGGCTGCAGGCCGAACAATTGGATGCTGACGAAAAGAACCTCCAGGAAAAGTATTTTGAGCTCGCACTAAGATCTGTTGCCGTTTCGGTTGATGAAAAGGCCCGCGATTATATGAACTGGGGCGAAGAAGGTGGCCAACCGCTTGTAGACGCTTCCTTCTTTGCGTATGCCCTGTTACGTTGCCCGAAATTATGGAGGGGGCTGGACAGCAGAACACAGCGGCAGATTATTAAATGTTTACGAAAAACCCACGACTTTAAACCACCCGAAAACAATTGGCTCTTGTTTTCGGCGATGATAGAAACCTTTTTCCTGTCAATAAATGAGCCGTTTGATAAAGCTAAGATCAGCTATGCCATTAGCCAGCACCAGGAATGGTATAAAGGCGACGGTTTGTATGGTGACGGAGCCGAATTCCATTGGGATTATTACAACAGCTTTGTGATACATCCTTATTTATCCGATATTTTAAATGTTATCGCTGACAAGGATGCATCCTTCGGTCCGGCAAAGGAACAGGTACTGGAACATAATGCCAGGTATGCCCTGATCCAGGAGCGCCTTATAGCAGCTGATGGCTCCTACCCCATCATAGGCCGGTCGATAACTTACCGTACCGGCGCATTTCATCATCTTGCAAACATGAGCTTGCACCAGCAGTTGCCGGTCCAGGTTAACCCAGCCCAGGTTCGATGTGCCTTAACAGCAGTTATCAATAAATTCACTTCGTCGAATGACGTATTCGACCAAAACGGCTGGCTACGGATAGGTTTATACGGGCATCAGCCATCTTTAGGGGAGAACTACATCTCGACCGGGAGCTTGTACTTAGCTTCATTCATATTGCTTCCGTTAGGTTTACCCGCGTCTGCGCCTTTCTGGAGCGCACCTGATGAGGATTGGACGTCCAGGAAAATAGCCAACGGAATTGATATGCCGGCGGATCATAGTTTATAGTTTTTCTACGGGACGGGTTCACCCGGCGACAATTTTATTTTGATTTAACAAACCAATCCCTATATTTGCAGCACTTCATCTATAGCTTAACTATACAAAATGAACGCTAACAGGTTACATCATCTTCATCTGCACCATCGCCACCAGGCGATAAGATAATGTATTGTTTCTACGTGAAATAACCTCCTCCGTTCCATTTATAGTTTAATAGAAAATTAGTGAAAACACTCAAAATAGCCATCCAGAAATCGGGAAGGCTCAACGAAAAATCAGTTGAATTACTGAAAAATTGCGGCCTTAATTTCGAAAATTACAAGAGCTCGCTCATATCCCCTGTCTCCAATTTCCCGCTCGAAATACTTTTCCTTCGTGATGACGATATCCCCGAATATGTCCAGGACGGCATTGCCGACCTGGGCATCGTAGGCGAAAACGTGATACAGGAAACCGAGGTGGAAGTTAGCTACCTGCAAAAGTTAGGTTTCGGCCGCTGCTCATTAAAAATTGCGGTACCAAACACGTTCAAAATAAACAACCTGTCCGAACTGCACGGAAAATCCATAGCTACCACCTACCCTGTTATTTTAAGTAAGTTTTTAAAAGAAAAGGGTATCGAATCCGATATACGCACTATCTCCGGTTCGGTGGAAATATCGCCGGGTTTGGGTTTGAGTGATGCTATTTGCGACCTCGTGTCAACAGGGGGTACGTTAAAAAGCAACGGCTTACAGCCTTTCGCCGATGTGATGTCGTCCGAAGCGGTATTGATAGGGCGCAAAGGCAGTGAGAATGAGGAACTGATAAAGGAGTTGATCCAGCGGGTGCAGTCGGTACTGCGTGCCAAGGAAACCAAATATGTAGTATTAAATGCTAAACGGGAAAATCTGCCTGCAATAACAAAACTGTTGCCGGGTGTAAAAAGTCCGTCTGTAGTGCCATTGGCAGAAGAAGGCTGGGTTGCAGTACACACCGTCATTCCGGAACGTGATTTTTGGGACAGGATAAGTCAGCTGAAACAAGCCGGCGCGCAGGGCATTGTGGTAATGCCGATAGAGAAGATAATATTATAAGCCCCACCCAAACCCTCCCCGGAAGGGAAGGCCAAAAGTGTGGTTAGAACCATTAAGACGAATCAAGTCTCCCCTCCCGGGGTAGATTTAGAGGGGGTTAGAAATGAAAATTTTTAATTATTCAGACTTAAGCAAGGCAGATATCCAAAAACTGGTTCAGCGTAATGTTGACCCGGCAGAGGAGATTCGCGCTGTGGTGGAGGATGTGATACAAAACGTTCGCGACAACGGCGATAAGGCTTTGTTTGAATATGCCGCCCGGTTTGATAAAGTGGAACTTAAAAGCCTGTTTATTGAAAAGAGTGAAATAGACCAACTGGCCTCGAGGCTTCAACCCGAACAGAAACAGGCACTGCAAACAGCTTATGACAATATTTACAAGTTTCACCAAACGCAATTAAAGACTGAGGACAAGGTGGAAACCATGCCCGGTGTTACCTGCTGGCGCGAACTGAGGCCGATTGAAAAGGTTGGCTTATATATTCCGGGCGGCACTGCAGTTTTGCCAAGCACTTTCCTGATGCTGGGTATCCCGGCGAGGATAGCTGGCTGCAACGAGATTGTGGTATGTTCGCCACCGCAGAAGGATGGCAAGGTGAATGCTTATATCGCTTATGTGGCGCATTTACTGGGCATCGAAAAGATATACCTTATCGGCGGTTCACAGGCCATTGCCGCTTTGGCCTATGGCACTGAAAGCATCCCTAAAGTTGATAAAATATTTGGCCCTGGTAATCAATATGTAACCAAGGCAAAAACCATTGTTCAATCCACCACCAATACGGCCATCGATATGCCTGCGGGGCCGTCGGAAGTTTTGGTAATAGCCGATGAAAGCGCCATACCGCAATATGTTGCTGCTGATCTTTTAGCACAAGCCGAACATGGCGTTGACAGCCAGTCTGTTCTGGTGACCACCTCGGCTGAACTTGCCGGAAAGGTGCAGACCGAACTGGCCAAACAATTGCCGGTTTTGCCGCGTGCGGAAATTGCCGGTAAGGCGATGGATAATTCGTACATCGTGCTGGTAAATAACCTTGATGAGGCAATGGATTTCAGCAATCAATACGCGCCGGAACACTTGATACTGGCCACTGCCAACTGGAAACTAATTACTCCCGGCATCATTAATGCAGGTTCGGTGTTCCTGGGTAACCTAACGCCGGAAAGTGCAGGGGATTATGCATCTGGCACCAATCACACTTTGCCAACAAGTGCATATGCGCGGGCTTATTCGGGGGTATCGGTTGACTCGTTTGTGAAGAAGATAACCTTTCAGCACATTACTCCTGAAGGTATCAAAAACATAGGGCCAACAGTTGAGACTTTGGCGGAACTGGAAGGGTTAAAAGCGCATAGGAATGCGGTGACAGTGAGAATGAAATAAATTGTCATTCTGAGCGACAGCGAAGAATCTATCACGGATCATGATTTAAACGGATCATGAAAATAATCCTCAATAGATGCTTCACTACGTTCAGCATGACAAATAGATTAGAAAAACAATGTTTGACATAAATAACCTTTTACGCGAAAACATAAAAACCCTCAAGCCCTACTCATCCGCACGGGACGAGTACCAGGGCGAGGCCAGTGTGTTTTTAGATGCTAACGAGAATGCCTTCGGGTCGCCGTTGGAGCAAAACTATAACCGTTATCCCGATCCGCTGCAATACGACGTGAAGATGCGCCTGAGCGGGATCAAAGGCGTACCAGCCCGCAACATATTTTTAGGCAATGGCAGCGACGAGGCTATTGATATCCTGTTCCGCAGCTTTTGCAATCCGGGTGTGGATAACGTGATACTAGTGCCGCCTACTTATGGTATGTACGAGGTATCGGCCAACATCAATGATATTGCCATCAAACGCGTACCGCTGACGGAAGATTACCAACTGAATCTGGACGGCATTGCCGAGGCTATCGATACGAAGACAAAACTGATCTTTGTTTGTTCGCCTAATAACCCAACCGGCAACTCGATGAACCGGGATGATGTGGAAACACTGCTGGCCAATTTCAATGGCTTGGTTGTGGTGGATGAAGCTTATATCAACTTCAGCAGGCAGAAAACTTTTATTCAGGAGCTGACCGAATACGCCAACCTGGTGGTGCTGCAAACGCTGTCAAAAGCATGGGGTTTGGCGGGCTTGAGGGTGGGTATGGCTTTCGCCAGCGAGGAGATCATTGAGGTGATGAACAAAGTGAAACCACCTTATAATGTGAACGAGGCATCGCAACAATTGGCACTTAAAGCACTACAGAATATAGACCAGGTAAATAATTGGATACGAGAAACTTTAACGCAGCGCGATAAACTGGTACTTGAATTAAAAAACTTCGATTTTGTACTGGACATCTACCCTTCCGATGCGAATTTTATCCTGGTAAAAACCACCGATGCGAGGGGGATCTATAACTTCCTGGTGGGCAAAGGCATTATTGTTCGCGACCGATCTAAAGTAGAATTATGCGAAGGTTGCCTGCGGGTTACGGTCGGCACGCCGGATGAAAATATCATATTATTACAAACTTTACAGGATTACAAATGAGCGCACCTAAGAAGGTACTTTTTGTCGACCGTGACGGCACCCTGATATTGGAGACTGCCGACGAACAGATCGATTCGTTCGCCAAGCTAAAATTCTATCCCGGGGCGCTAACATATCTGCCAAAGATCGCCAAAGAACTGGACTACGAGTTAGCCATGATAACCAACCAGGACGGATTAGGCACAGCGTCTTACCCGGAGGAATCTTTTAATGCTATCCAGAATTTTGTGGTGGATACTTTCGCAAACGAGGGGGTTAAATTCGGGGCTTTTCATATCGACCGTACCTTCCCGAGAGACAATGCCCCCACCCGCAAGCCGGGAACGGCGTTGCTCACGCAATACTTTGACACAGAGAAATACGACCTTAAAAACTCCTACACCGTTGGCGACCGGAAGAACGATATACTACTGGCTAAAAACCTGGGTGCAAAGGCCATTTGGCTTAATGACGGGTCAAATTTAGGCGGCGCCGAATTTAGCCAGGAGCAGCACGATGCGCTACATGAAACGATTGCCCTTGAGACTACCGACTGGCAAAAGGTGTATGAATTTTTAAAGCTTGGTGAACGGGTTGCAGAGCATCGCCGTGCCACCAAGGAAACTGATATATACATCAAAGTAAACCTGGACGGCACCGGTGAAGCAAAAGTATCCACAGGGCTGCATTTTTTTGATCACATGCTAGACCAGATTGCCAGGCACGGCAGTATCGATCTGGAGATAAATGCCAAAGGCGACCTGCACATCGACGAGCACCATACCATTGAGGACACAGGCATTGCTTTGGGCGAATTATTCGCCAGGGCTTTGGGTGATAAAAGGGGCATAGAACGATATGGCTTTTGCCTGCCGATGGACGACTGCCTGGCACAGGTAGCCATTGATTTCGGCGGGCGGAACTGGATAGTTTGGGATGCTGAATTTAAACGTGAAAAGATAGGGGAAATGCCGACGGAAATGTTTTTCCATTTTTTCAAATCATTTTCCGACGCGGCGAAATGCAACCTCAATATTAAAGCCGAAGGCGAAAACGAGCATCACAAGATAGAGGCTATATTTAAAGCCTTCGCCAAAGCAATAAAAATGGCGGTTAAGCGTGATGCTGATAAGATGGTTTTACCATCGACTAAAGGCGTTCTATAAGTTGGCAGCTAACAGTTTGCAGTTTACACTGTAAACCCAAAATTGCCACTGCAAACTAAAAACTGCAAACTAATTAATGATAGGAATCATAAGATACGGCGCCGGGAATATTTTCAGCTTAACTGCTGCTTTGGAGCGGTTAGGCATAAAATATGGTATGGTAAACAGTGACGCTGATTTTGAACAGTTTGACCGTTATATTATCCCCGGAGTAGGACACGCAGGCGCTGCCATGAATAAGCTTGAACATAGTGGCATGGTGAAAAAGATCAAAGCGCTGCAAAAACCTACGCTGGGCATTTGTGTGGGCATGCAGCTGCTTACCTCCTATTCCGAAGAAGGCGATGCTAACCTGCTGAATATCTTCCCGATAAAAACTTTGCGTTTTGCTGACAGTGCCGAATACAAAGTACCGCACACCGGCTGGAACCAGGTTGAACAGGAAATGGATAACCCACTTTTTAAAAATATTCCGACCGGATCACACTTTTACTTTGTACATTCATACTTTATTGAGTTCAATAAAGCATATACTTTGGCTTCAACCACTTATAGTACAAAGTTTTCGGCATCAATTTGGAAGGATAACTTCTACGCCGTACAGTTCCACCCCGAAAAATCGGGCAAGTATGGCGAACAATTACTAACTAACTTTTCAAACATATAAACAGACATGTACATAATACCTGCAATAGATATTTTAAATAAAAAAGTAGTAAGGCTGCGCGAGGGTGACTACGAACAGGTAACTGAGTACGACGTTACGCTGGAAGAAATGATAGAGCAATACCAGTCGTATGGTACGGATATGATCCACATCATCGACCTTAACGGTGCCCGCAACGATTTCAGCAACCAGCAATACCTGTTTGACGTTATCCGCAAAACCGATATGAAGGTGCAGTACGGCGGTGGTATCCGTAGCATTGATAAAGTAAAAGAACTGATCGATGCCGGGGTGTTTCGGGTGATCGTTGGTACCCAGGCCATCACGAATCCAAACTTTTTAACCAGCCTTGCCCAGGAAATATGTGGCAAAGACAAATGCTCGGACCAGGTGATCGTCGCTATCGATGTGCTGGACGAGGTGATCAAATATTCCGGCTGGATGGAAAGCTCGCCCATTAAACTGATGGACTATGTTGATAAATGCCTGCAGTTGGGCTTCTTCCGGTTCCTGTGCACCGACATCAATAAAGATGGTAAACTGGGCGGCGCAGGTGTCGATCTTTATCAAAAACTGCTCGACCATTCGCCATTTATTAAGCTGATCGCCTCGGGCGGGGTAAGCTCGATGAAAGATATTATCCAGCTAAGCAAGATCAAAGTGGAATCCTGCGTAGTTGGCAAAGCCATCTATGAGGGCAAGATCAGCATTGAAGAGATCAAGAACTGGAATTTAAAATCACTTATTTCTATCTGATTGTCATTGCGAGGAGTGAAACGACGAAGCAATCTCGTTGAATGCATAATGAAGAGATTGCCGCGCTACGCTCGCAATGACATAGTTTACTAATATGCTCTCTAAAAGAATCATCCCTTGTCTCGACGTAAAAGACGGGCGCACTGTAAAAGGCGTCAACTTTGTCGATCTGCGTGATGCAGGCGACCCTGTAGAACTGGCCTGGAACTATTCGCAGCAAGGTGCCGATGAATTGGTTTTTTTGGATATTACCGCCACACACGAGCGCCGGAAAACTATGGTTGAATTGGTAAAGGCTGTGGCAAGGCAGGTCAATATTCCCTTCACTATAGGTGGGGGCATTAACGAAATTGCCGACGCGGATGCGCTGCTCGAAGCAGGTGCCGACAAAATCTCGATCAATTCGGCTGCGGTACGAAACCCGGCGCTGATAGATGAATTGGCAAAAGCTTTTGGGGTGCAGTTTGTGATCGTAGCGGTAGATACAAGGCGTGTTGGCGATAAAAACCTGGTACACCTGAACGGCGGACGCATAGCTACCGAAAAAGAAACATTTGACTGGATACGGGAGGCTGAAAGTCGCGGTGCGGGTGAGATATTGCTTACCTCGATGGACCATGATGGCACCAAAGGCGGCTTTGACAACACCTTTCTGAAAAAGATAAATGATGCAGTGCATATCCCCGTGATTGCCTCGGGTGGCGCTGGTTCAGTACAGCATTTTGTGGATGTATTTGAGCAAACCAATGTGGATGCGGCTTTGGCGGCTTCGGTGTTTCATTATGGGGAAATTTTGATACCCGATCTGAAGCGGGTGCTAAAAAAGAATAATATTGAGGTAAGAGAACAATAAACAATTGTCATTGCGAGGAGGCACGACGACTCAATCACGTCGCTGCGCATTCGACGAGATTGAGTTGTCGCTCCAATACGCCAGCCGCCCCGCGCCTCGCAATGATGTAAGAAAATAAACAATGAATATCGATTTCAATAAAAGCGACGGATTAGTCCCGGTAATAATACAGGACGAGCATACATTGGAAGTGCTGATGCTGGGTTATATGAACCAGGAAGCATACGACAAAACCGTTGCAGAAAATATAGTGACCTTCTTTTCGCGCTCGAAAAACCGGCTGTGGACCAAGGGCGAAACCAGCAATAACTTCCTGCATGTCAAAAGCATTCATGAAGATTGCGATAACGATACCCTGCTCATCAAAGTAAAAGCCGATGGCCCTACCTGCCATACCGGATCGCGCAGCTGCTTCAAAACCGATTATAATCAAAACTTCATCCTGCAACTGGAGCAGATCGTTAACGATCGTTACGAGAATCCGCAGGAAGGCTCATACGTGAATAAACTGCGCAGCAAGGGTCTGAACAAGATCGCCCAAAAGGTTGGTGAGGAAGCCGTCGAAACGGTTATTGCAGCCCTGGCCCAATCCGAAGCTGAAATGATAGACGAAACCTCGGACCTTATTTTTCACCTGATCGTTTTGCTTCGCGAAAAGGGGTTGAGCCTGGAGACGATAGCGAAGAATTTGGAAGACAGACATAAGTAAGTCGGTAGTTATTAGTTCGCGGTTGGCATAACTGTGTACTGCAAACCGACTACTACAAACTCGATAATGATCACCGCAGAAAAAATAGCAGAACTGACCGGTCACGGTAACCCGATATTTACGCTGGAGCTTTCCCAAAAGCCGGGAATATTGTTTACGGGCGGGAATGACAAAGGACTGGTGGAATGGAGTATAATGGATAATTCCTTTATTAAGGTGATGTTCCCGGTTGCTGCTTCTATTTATGCTATTCATTGCCCTGTTGGGTATCCCCTGCTGTTTGCCGGTTTGCGTAACGGTGATGTGCTGGTGTTTGATTTTCTGGAACAAAAGATCATCAAAACGCTGAAACATCATAAAGCGCCTGTGTTCGATATTAAATCGGCTGGTAGTAAGAAAGAGCTTTTGGTGGCATCCGAGGACGGCACGGTTTCGATATGGAGCCTGGAGACCTTGGAAATGGTTTACACGGTTAAAGTGTCGCATGATACCATTCGCAGCATTTCGATCTCGCCGGGTGAAAAACTCGTTGCTTTTGGCTGCCGCGACAACACGGTGAAAATTTATGACCTGGCCGACTATTCCCTACTAAAAGTGCTGCACGGGCATACCATGCCTGTTTTCGCTGTACAATTCTCGCCGGATGGCACCTACCTGGTTAGCGGATCGCGCGATGCACAGTTGAAAATATGGAATAGTACATCATTCGAATTAATAAAAAATATACCCGCGCACCTGTTTGCGGTTAACCATATTGCTTTCCATCCTGACAAACCCTATTTCGCCACGGCAAGTATGGATAAAAGTATCAAAATTTGGGGTGCTGATGATTTTAAACTTTACAAGATCATTAGCCGGGAGAAAGGCCACAACACACATAAACTTTCAGTTAATAAACTTACCTGGAACGGCGATGAACTTCTTTCGGTAAGCGATGATAAAACCATCATTATATGGCGTTTATCATTTAGCTGAAGCAGCACATTAAAGACAGCACCCCAAATCGTTGTAACAAACTGTTTACCAATTTATTAACTTGAATTGAGCAGATTATTCTGCTGTATCACAGTATACTAAAAGTTACCCTCCCGCTATACGCAACTTTTACTGAAACCACGGCGTAAAATAACCATATGGTTATTGGATTTCCCCTATGTCATTAACCTATAATTACAGCTACCTTCTATTTATTGTTATTTGTTTATCCATGCATTCAACCCACTTCACCACCTATAATCACTTAGCCTTAACCGACTATGGAACGAACATTTACTTTACTAAAAACAGTCCTGATCGCGATCGTGATCATACTGTCCGGTAAAACAGCACATTCACAAACAACTTATTACGATAACTATGCTTTCCGCATTCCGTTAACCATTAACAATACTTCGTTAGGGATCAGCACTGACCAAACCAATTTTGTAGCCCTGCTAAAAGTAGTAAGTCCGACTTTTGTTACCGGGCCCTGCCAGGATCAAACCGGTGGTTCTGCTTCAATCCCGCCCTTCGCCATTATCGACAGCGCCTATTCAACTTCTACTGAACTGAATTACCAGATCGAAAGCTGGGATAGTTCCACCGGTACTATCTATTTTTGGGTAAAAGTGCCCACACTTTATAAAAGCGGCTCTGCAAATGGATTAAATAAATTTTATGTTTATTTCGGCCCGACAGGCACTACATCCGTTTCGCACACGACTGCGTGGCAAAAACAAACCTGGAGCAATGTAACGGCTGCCGCCAGCATTACTTACGGGGGCGTTTATCACTTTAACGAAGATCCATCGGGCGCGGCCCCCCAGTTTGCCGACGGAACCGTACACAGTAACGATGTATCAACGGTTAGCACCGGTACCGTTACCCAAAATACCTCCTCCCAAATTGGTGCCGGTATTACGTTATCGGCGACATCGGTAATGGCCACCGGCGTAACGGGCATGCCAAACTCGCAGGACGACCAGTCACTATCATTATGGGCAAGCTACCCCTCCACCCCGCCGCACACCGCAAATTTCATGGTACTTGAAAATAGCACCAACCCGACTACAACAGGTAACGGCACGCAGTTGGGTATACTTGTCGAAACCGCAGTAACGCCACTGCCGCGCGTGCAAACCTGGCGATGGGCGAACAGGAAGACGCCATTGGTTCAGTATGGCACCGCGCCAAGTACAAATACGTGGCATCATTATGCCTACACTTATAAGGCGTCGACCAAACAAAGCTGGCTTTACATAGACGGCACATTGGTAACCGGCCCCACTTCCAACAGCGGAAATCCGCCTTTCTCCGGGGCAGTGGACATGGTATCTTTTGGCGACTATATTAACAACAACATTGGCGGCAGCGGGCTTCACACTCCCGGCGGTCAAAGCTATACCGGTACAATGGACGAAGCCCACATCATCGGTGCAACGCTTTCAGCCGATTGGGTGAAAGCTGAATATATTAATCAACGGGATGCTGCTACGTTTACAACAGCCGGCTCCATGCAAACCAACTCGACAAGAGCGTCAACTGTTGCCGGTTATCTTACCTATACCTGGAAAGGGATTAATACCAATGCCAGCGATCCTAATAACTGGAACAATACCACATCCGGTGTATCCAATGAAGCGCCGGTCAATTCAAATGTTAGCTGGGTTATTCCTGCCGGGTTATCCAATTACCCAACTCTGGGCTCCAGCACGGGCTGTTATGCGCTAACTATCGGTGCGGGCGCGTACGTCAACCTTAACGGGAAAACTTTAAGCGTGGGCTGCAATATTTACAACAGCAGCGGCGGACAAATACTTTATAACAACAATTATTCATCGAAAATAACCTGGAACGGCGCACTTTCTTCGCAATATTATTATGGGAGTAACACTGCCGGCACGGCGCAGCTTGGCGCAATGGAGGTAAATAATTCGGTTGCCGGAACAATAGATATAAGCGGCGGACCGGTAGATATTTACAGCCTGCTCACACTCACCAAGGGTAAACTGGTCATCGAATCATCACCGGCTGCGCTTACGCTAAAAAGTACGCAGGCGCAAACCGCCAATTTCGCTGCAATACCTTCGGGATGCAGTATCAGCGGTACGGTAAACGTCGAACGCTTTGTGAAGGGAAGTTACCCCACAGATATTTCCAAGCGCGCATATCGCCTTATCTCTTCGGCGGTATATACGGGCACTGTGTCCGGCGTTAATGTTTATGATATCAATTACCTGCAAAACAGTGTACTGGTGTCCGGTGCGGCCGGAGGGGGCTTTAACGCCACTCCAAGTACCAATCCATCCACCTATTTGTTCAGGGAGGATCTGTTACACAGCGATGCTAATTACACCACCGGCCTTTGGAAGGGTATTGCCAAGATCAACAACGCTAACGCTTATGACATCGGCACGCAAAAGCGGCTGACAACAGCCAATATTGCCGACACCACGGTAAATATCCCTGTCGGCAACGGCGTATTGTTCTTTTTCCGGGGAAATAAGAATAATAACGGGAGTACCGCCGGAACTAAAACCACTCTTCCCTATAACTACCCCGAAGATGTTACTTTAACACAAACCGGCACATTAAATACCGGTACCATAAACGTTAAACTGTGGTTCGCTAACAGTGCCAATGGTCTGGGCAACAACCTTTCCTATACCACTACCTTAGCCAATTCGACAACACGCGGGTTTACCTTTGTAGGCAACCCGTATGCATCAACTATCAACTGGGAGAAGTACAACAGGAATTCAACTGTTTCAAATTCGTCTATTTACGGAAGCGGCGGGCTTGGTTCAACTATATATATGTGGAACGCTACTACCAAGCAATTTGAAGCATATATGCAGAAAGCAGGTGCGGTATCAGCTGCTGACACTACAACAAACCTCGATCCAGGAACAGCCGTTGGTTCGGCTACGAATATGATAGCCAGCGGTGAGGGCTTTTTTGTGCGGGCAAGTTCAACTACCCAAAGCTTATCGTTCAGGGAAACCGCCAAAACAACGGCACAGCCTTCGATAACCAAAATGAACGACCTGATGGGTAAGCCGAAGATAACAACTGCTGCACCGGAACCGTTGGTACGCTTACAATTGATAAAGGACACAAAAAATAACGACGAAATAGTTGTCAGGCTAAACGACAAGGCGTCTGCGGCTTACACGAGCCTGGAGGATGCTGAAGATATGGGTGGCATGAGTCCGGAAGAGAGCATGTCAGTTTTATCAAGCGATAGCGTAAAACTATGCATCAGCACGGTGCCGTTTCCCCGAAAAACGGCGCAGGTGATGCCGTTGTTCGTCAGCGCAACAGCCAGCGGCACCTACCAGCTTAAACTATCGGAGTTACGCGACCTGCCTGCGATATACAGTATCTGGCTAAAGGATAATTTGAACCGCGACTCGGTAAACTTACGCGAGGCTCTGACTTATAGCTTTGATATCAACCTAAGCGATCCCGGAAGTTTTGGGACGGATCGGTTTCAGTTGATCATTGGGCAGAACCCGAATTTGACCGCGCAGTTGTTGAACCTGGATGCTGTAAAAACCAAAGACGGTTCGCTTGTTAAATGGAAGGCTAAAAATGAATTTGATTATACTATTTATTATGTCGAAAGGAGCACTGACAAAGGCACCTCGTTTGAGCAAATAGGCCGTATTGTTTCAAATGGCAGCGGTAATTACACGTTGCTGGATAAAAAGCCGGTTATCGGCGATAACCGTTACCGGATAAATCAATTCGACTTCAATAACGACGCTACCTATTCAAATGTTGTAAAACTATCCTATTCATTACAGAGCGATAATATCAGTAAAATAAGCATTTATCCAAACCCCGCCGCAACCACAATTAATTTAACAATGGGGCCGGCCACCACGCAGGCAGCCTATACTATCAGGATCATGAATTCGGCAGGCACCGTAGTGAAGCAATCTTCGTCGCAGCAATCGAACTGGAAAGCAGGTATAGCCGACCTGAAACCGGGCACCTACCTGGTGCAGGTGATGAACAGTAAAAGTAAAAGCCTGGTTGGTATAACCAGCTTTGTTAAGGATTAAAGCGTTTAATGATGCGCAGCTTATGGGTGTATCTTTTCTGTTCTTCAGAAAAGATACCCTGGCTGTCTACCGGGTCTATCTTGACGCGGCCCGATGCATGGATGATCTGCCCGCTATTAAGCATAATGCCCACGTGCGTTATGCGTCCCTCTTCGTTATCGAAGAATGCCAGGTCGCCGAGTTTAGCTTCTGATATAAAATTTACCGTTTCGCCCTGTTCGGCCTGCATGTATGCGTCCCTGCGCAGGTGGATTCCGCGAAGCTTAAACACCGCTTGGGTAAAGCCCGAACAATCGATACCGTAGTGCGTGCGCCCCCCCCAAAGGTACGGGGTGTTCAGGAACGATTTTGCTGTCACATCAACAGCTTCGGTCTCACCTATTTCGCCGATGATCTCAAATTTTTCGTTATTAATATGACAGGTAGTACCCTTAAGGAACACCAGCGAGCTGCCCACCGGGAGGTACAGTACACTGTTGTCGGGTTTTTTCCATGCCTGTGTTACCGCCCGGTAGGTTAGTGGCGCGGGGGTCTGCTGTAAGCTTTTATAGGCGATATGGCCCAGCATCGCAAATTGCAGCCGTCCTATCCAACCTTCGTAATTGTCATCGGCGGTAATTATTTTCACCCACCTGTCCTGCCATTCAATAATTTCAAATGCCTCGCCAAACAATATCTGCGAAACCTGTTCGCTTTTGTCACTTGGTTCTGCGCGCAAGGGTATTACAGCAAGATTACAAATACCGTATTCCATTATCCAGGTTTCGAAGGGTAAAAAAAATTACGCAACGATAGGTTAAAAAATTCATAAAAAAAATAAGGGGATGTATATTTCGATACATCCCCTCGTTATAAAACTAAAATATTTAACTACTCATTCATGTGCAGCCATTCTTTCTTGGCTAGCAATTCCTCTTTGCTTTCGCGAACGTCTTCGTCATCCACACAGCAATCAACGGGGCAAACGGCTGCGCACTGTGGCTCATCGTGAAAACCAACACATTCTGTACACTTATCCGGTACGATATAGTAAATATCGTCCGACAGTGCAGCCTGAGTTTCTTCTGCATTCAATGTATTACCATCTCCAAAATCGATCAAGCCCTTTAATCCCGTTCCGTCCGAAAAACGCCATGCTGCGCCTGCATCGTAAATTGCATTATTTGGGCATTCAGGTTCGCAAGCCCCACAGTTTATGCATTCGTCGGTGATTTTAATCGCCATATTTTCTTAATATCTTATATTCTGATATACCTTTGCCTTGCTAAAATAGCATGCAAATATAACAAAAAAACACTTTGAGGGTTTAATTACCCACCATTTCTATGTCAAAATTTGAAATACCCTACTTAGCAGATATATTTTCTACGTTAGGAACACAATTAAGTTGCCCCGACGACGAACTATCTGCTATAATTCGTGACGAGCATCACTATAACGCCTGGTTTACAGCCGATAGCGTGGAGAAAGCCGTAAAGGCGATTGGCAGGATGCTAAATAAAAAAGATCTGTCAACGTGGTTAAACAGGTATCCCACTGACCGTTTGGCGGCCAATAAACAGGTAGGATTAGTGCTTGCGGGGAACATCCCGCTGGTTGGTTTCCACGACGTGTTATGTGTACTGATATCGGGCAACCATGCCCTTATCAAATCATCGTCGCAGGATAACAGGCTGATCAAGGAAGTATTGAAAAGGTTGACGCTTATTGAGCCGGCTTTCGGCGACAGGTATACATTTATAGAAAGATTGACCAACTTTGACGCTGTTATAGCTACCGGCAGTAATAATACTTCCCGATATTTCGACTACTATTTTAGCAAAGTGCCGAATATCATCCGCAAAAACCGCAATAGCGTAGCAGTGCTTACAGGACAGGAAACCGCTCAGCAGCTTTTCGATCTTGGTCATGATATCTTCGACTATTTCGGACTTGGATGCCGCAATGTTTCTAAACTTTTTGTGCCGACGGGGTACGATGTGGTGCCGTTTTTTGAAGCCATAGAACCTTACCACCAGGTTATTAATCATCATAAATACAATAACAATTACGATTATAATAAATCCATCTACCTGGTAAACAAGGAGAAGCATTTTGATAATGGTTTTCTATTACTGAAAGAAGATAAAAGCATGGCGTCGCCGCTGGCAGTGTTGTTTTATGAAAACTACGGGAGCCTTGACCAAGCGCAGGAATTATTACGGCAGCAAAGTGAAAATATACAATGTATTGTGAGCGCTGCGCGTTTAGACGTGGCCAACCAGGTAGTTGATTTCGGCCAAAGCCAGCAGCCAGCACTGTGGGACTATGCCGACGGGGTGGATACAATGGATTTCTTGACAAAGCTTTAAAATAACGATACCTTTGGGGAGGAGGCGAAAGTCAGAAAGGTCAAAGGTTTTACTTTTCGCCTTTTTTCCTTTCACCTTTAGGCTTAAAAATGTATATCATCAAAGTAAAAGGCGTTGCCAAAATACCGGATTATGTGCAGCTGCGCGACGACCAGTTTACCTTGCTTGCTTATTTCAGGGTGGACAGGCCCGAAAAATCGCTGGATAAAGTTGGCCTGGGCAGCAAGGCAGAATATATTATGAATATTGTAAAGGATCTCCCCTTCGGCCAGATCCTGAAATTAGAACTATAGGAAATGATCGGAAATTCAATTATAAAACTCAGCGGTGTAAATATCTACCAGCAAAAGCACCTGGTGTTAACCAATGTGAACCTGCATATCGATAAGGGTGATTTTGTTTGGCTGATAGGTGCAACGGGCTCGGGTAAAAGCAGTTTGCTTAAGGTAATATACGGCGACCTGATGGCCGCCGATGGCAACGGCCATGTATGCGGTTACGAGCTTAAAAATTTAAATACCAAAGATATCCCTTTCCTGCGCCGTAAATTGGGTATTGTTTTCCAGGATTTTCAACTGCTCACAGACCGCACGGTAGAGCAAAACATGCAATTTGTAATGCAGGCCACCGGATGGAATGACAAAAAACTGATAGCTGAACGAACCCTCGATGTGCTGGAAAAAGTGGGGCTTCGCTCCAAGTTGAAAAAAATGCCGCATGAACTTTCGGGCGGTGAGCAGCAGCGCGTGGTGATAGCGCGTGCGCTTATTAACGATCCGGAGATCATTCTTGCTGACGAACCCACCGGGAATCTCGACCCGGAAACTTCTGAAGAGATCGTTCTATTGCTGAAACAGATCAGCCAGTCGTCAAGCACAGCTGTCCTGATCGCAACGCACGATTATCATATCATACGTACTTTCCCGTCACGCATTATTAAATGCGAAAGTGGTAAGGTTTTAGAGGATGTGCAGATAGCGTAAGATATTCTAAAACGCATATAAACTCCAGTAGTTTTACGCAGTTTATTACGCAAATTAGGGTGTTTTAACGGTTGTCAGTCAAATCGTTAAGGTGTAGATTTATACATTAAATCTCACTTTGTATCACACACCCATGAATTACCCCGGTTTTAGCATCAGAAGAGACAGCACGCACGCTGACATTGTCAGAGCTGTACAGCAACAATTGAACGCCAAGGGCTGCGGCCCGATAGGAGTTGACGGAGGCTTCGGTGACGACACGTTCAACGCCGTGCAATTATTTCAAACCCGGTTTGCCGATGCCAACGGCAATCCGTTATCTACCGATGGCATTGTCGGGCCGGCCACCTGGGCCTCTTTATTCGGAGCTGCCACTGTGCCGCCTGTGGTAACCGCACCAAGTGCTTTGCTGGCCGAAGTAGTACGTATTGCAGGCACCCATGTTGGAGTAATGGAAAATCCATTGGGAAGCAACAGCGGACCTGAGGTTAACGCCTACCTTGCCAATGTCGGCCTTGGCCCGGGCTTTTCGTGGTGCATGGCATTCGTTTATTCCTGTTTTAAAGAGGCTTGCGCAAACTTAGGTACTGCCAACCCCATGTTTAAAACCGGAGGAGTACTTAATGAATGGGAAAACACGACCGGCACTAAAATACTTCATGGTGATGCCGTAGACAACCCTTCTCTTGTGCTTCCGGGACAAATATTTATCATTTCGACAGGCGGCGGGCACGGGCATACCGGTATCGTTGAAAAAGTAGTCAGCGGTTTAATGACAACCATCGAAGGTAATACCAATACCGGGGGCAGCAGCAACGGGATAGGTGTATTCAGAAGGAACGCACGCTCGATCAATTCGATCAACGTGGGATTTATTCAACATTAAAATACTGAAATATACCGTATCATTTATTTGGGTTAAACTCCCGAATAAATGATACAACCCAAACCCACAATAAAGAACAAAAACATGCATGAAAGCAAAACGCTTATACCTTTGGGCGCTTTGGCAAATTCCTTCCAGATAAACACGCCCCAGAATGCAGCTACCAAGGTGGCCCCCTGCCCCAACCCATAGGAAATGGCCGGACCGGCCTTGCCCGCAGCCACCAGGTTGAGTGAATTGCCAATGCCCCATATCAGTCCGCCTAAAACACCTGCGAAGTGAACTGAAGAACGGTTGGCGAAGTATTGTTTATAGGTTACCGACGGGCCGTCGATAGGCGTCCGCATCAGCAAGGTATTGAACAGAAAGTTAGAGATGAATATCCCAACCGAAAATATAAACACCGCGGTATAGGGCGTCATCTTTCCTGTTGCCGGATGAACGAGATCGTCCAGGTCCATAGCCCGGGCGATGAACCTGTAAAAGAACGACATCAGCAAACCTGCAACCAGTGACAGGATGATCCCCTTGGTTGACGTTTTCTTGTTGCTGCCTGAACGCATGTAAGCCATAGCGTTTAACAAAATGGCCAGGGTGATGAAAGCCACGCCTGCAAAAAGAAAAACCGGGTCGCCTTTTTGAGCTACAAAATAATTGAGGAGCACTCCCAGTATCAGCGCCAGCCCTATACCTACAGGAAAGGCTACGGCCATACCGGCTATGGCGATAGCAGCGGAAAATAAAATATTGGCCGCATTAAAAACAATGCCGCCTATGAAAGCGCTGATAAGATTGGCCGACGACGCCTGTCGCAAATCATCCAAAAATCCCCTGCCCCCGTTACCAAAACTGCCGAGTGTAAATGCTGAAATGAGTGAGAACAATAGGATACCAAGGACATAGTCCCAGTAAAACAGTTCGAACCGCAAGGTTTTGCCGGCCAGTTTTTGCGTATTGGCCCACGAGCCCCAGCAAAGCATGGTAATGAAACAAAGCACTACCGCTACCGGATAAGTATGAACAATGAACATAACGTGAATTATGAGGGTTTAAATTGGGTATCTTCTACTTCGTTCCTGTAAGGAGCCGCGGGTTGGGCGCCAAGCCGGGTAACGCTGATGGCTGCGGCGCGGCAGGCAAAGCGCACCGCGTCTTCCAAAACTTTCCCTTCGGACAGTGCAACAGTTAAAGCGCCGTTGAATACGTCGCCAGCTGCGGTGGTATCTACCGGTTCCACTTTTATAGCAGGGATAAATTGTTCCATCCCGTCACTGCTGATGAATGCCCCGCGTGATCCCAGCGTGATAATTACTGTATCCACTCCCATTTCGCGGATGACCGACGCAGCTTGCCGGACGCTTTGGTCATCAACGATAGTTATTCCTGACAGCATTTCGGCCTCTTTTTCGTTTGGTGTAATGACCGATACATTTTTAAGTAAGGACGCAGGCAGCGCGCAAGCTGGGGCCGGATTCAATATAAAGGTACATGCACGGGCAGCAGCAAGCCCGGCTACGTAACTTACCGTTTCGATGGGAATTTCCAGTTGCATCAAAATAACGGAAGCTGTTTCAATAACAGCCTTAGCCGGCGCAATATCTGCGGGAGTCAATGTTCCGTTAGCGCCCGATGCCACAGCTATACAATTCTCGGCGTTTTTATCTACGGTTATCAGGGCAACGCCCGAAGCCAGTTCCGCATCAGTTACTCTATGATCGATATTGATCCCTTCCTGTTCAAATAATTGAACAGACCTTTCTCCAAAAATATCTTTGCCTGTCTTGAATATAAAGGTCACATCGCCACCAAGCCTTTGAGCCGCAACGGCCTGGTTGGCGCCTTTACCGCCCTGGCTCATAAAAAAGCTGCCGCCAATAACGGTTTCGCCGGGTGCAGGCAAACGGTCGGCTTTAACCACCATGTCGGTATTGGTGCTGCCAATCACAAGTATGGATGATGTCATAATCTTAGGTTCAGTGCGCGAACGCCCATATCCCCGGCAGCGCCGGGTTGACTAAAGATATAAAATAAATAATTGGAAATTACCTGCTCACTCAGGCGGTGTCAACAACTGTTCCGGCACTATCAGCCGCAGCAGTATCATTTTTAACCTGTGTATTGGGCGCCGAATATCCAAACAGGGAGCGGCCCTTTATCATCGCAGCAACTTCGGCGGGCACATATTCCTCCCACCCTTCTTCGCCATGCTTGATCATCTGAAGCACCTTATCGGTTTGTATATGCAGGTTTTTCTCGTTGTAATGCCGTATATCCTCAATTTTATTATTCGCTATCAGGTACCGGTAAAGATCGATGAGATGCGGGGGCGGGTAAAAACGCAGGCAATTATAGATAGTTCCATCCTTAAACGTAGGGTAAACAAACAGCTTAACCTTACGGCTAAACAGGGTTGCAAACGACTCAAGGATGCCGCCGGGAAGATCCTGGTAATGGGCCTCAGAGAATATATATTCCAGGTTGGGATAGCCCAAAACCACGCCCATCTTTAGTTTGGTAATTTTTGAGAGAAATGCGACAAGTTTATAATACTCGTGAAAATTAGATATCATTACAGTTTGACCAAGAGAACAAAGAATGTCGACACGGTCGAGAAAATCTTTTTCATCTATCTCCGCAGTTTGGTCGGCATCCCTTTCTTTAAGCGCCTGTAAAGTAAGCTCGGTGATAACAACCACGTTATCCTTATCCACATCAGGTTCCTGCAAAAACTGTTTAACGCCATTGTTAAGCATATCCAGGTGCACGTTAATGATGGGGCGGAAACGTCCGCGAATCATAACAATATGTTTTTTGTACAAAGCTTCAGATGGCTGCAGGTTTTGCCCGTCGGGGCTAAACAGTGCGGCATCCGAAAAACCATATTTAACGAGGTGAAGGCTCATTAGCCGGTTATCAACTTTTTCAAATCCAGGGCCGTCGAAACGGATCATATCGATCTGGATACGATCCCGGGGCATATCATCCATCAGCGAAAGCAGGAATATCAGCGGGTTGCCGTGATAATAAAAGCAGGCGTACAACAGGTTAACACCCAGTATGCCTACTGTTTGCTGCTGCAAATTATTATCTGTATCCAGCAGCTTGACATGTAAGATAACATCGTTAAAAGGTCCATTGGGTTCCAACTGAAACCTCACTCCCATCCAGCCGTGCGCATCGTTGGTCCTATGGTAATTAAGTGCAGAAACCGTATCGGCAAAGGCAAAAAAAGTAGTGTTTTCTCCCCGCTGCACCGCCAAACGTTCTATCAGTAAGCTATACTCATGTTCAAGCATGGCCATCAGCCGTTGCTCGCTAACATAGCGGCGTACTTTCTGCGCACCATAAATGGCATCCGAAACCACCATATCATAAGCCGACATAGTTTTGGCAATAGTGCCAGAAGAACCGCCCGCTTTAAAGAAGTTGGCCGCTACATCCTGGCCCGCCCCTATTTCGGCAAACGAGCCGTAAATAGACGGATCGAGGTTAACGGCAAGGGCTTTTTGTTTTGTTCCAAGATCTTTATTATGGATGATACTCATACACTTATGGATGGATAGTGCGCTGACTAAGATAAACGGGTAAGACATATAAAAATACGACTTTTTCCCGGAATAACGGCCCAAAAAAATGAAAAAACGGCTTAACGCGCTGAACCGTAAAATATTACGATAAACTATAATTTATTAAATACAAATTAATATTTAAAACAAATCACTCATTAAACTTGTAATTGTTATGGTATAACTGCTATACCGATGTTACCTATGAATTTAAACAAGCAGAAATGAAGTTATTGAGTATAAGCCTGTTGTCGTTAGCGATATGCTGCGCAGGCTGTAAAAAAAGTACCCCTGTTGATCCTCAGAATCCAGATCCCCAACCCCAGGTTACACCTACAATAGTGATACTCGGATCGTCCACTGCCGTTGGAGACGGCGCCTCGCCTATCGATTCGTCGTGGGCAAAAAGAATGACCGCAACCATCAATAAGGACGGCACAAAAGCCAATGTAATAAACCTTGCCGCACCCGGTTATGTAACCTACCAGGCCATGCAGACGGGCTATCATGTTGCCTCGAGGCCCGACCCGGACACGGCCAGGAATATTACCAAGGCGTTGTCATATAAACCGGCTCTCGTCATCATTGCTTTTCCTACAAATGATATCGCAGACAGTTATTCAGACGACGAGATCATGAATAATTATGCTCAAATGGCTCATGTGCTAGATTCGGCCAAAGTACAATACATCATCGGCGGCACACAGCCACGTAACTTTGCAACTGCCGACCAGCGGATGCGGTTGAAAACACTGGATGATAAGATCATCAGCACCTACACTATCCATGTGGATGATTCGCTGGACGACCTGAGTAATGCTGATTATTCGATCAAAAGTATCTATTCGGCTGGAGACGGCATCCATGTGAACAATGCAGGGCATAACGTGATATACGTAGCAACCATGAAACAACCGATATTGGGGCAGGTCCTTGGATTGAAATAATGCGCCAGAATACTGTGCCTGAGATATGCCGAAGGTGGCATTAACTGAAAATGCCTTGCGAAGAGGCAACCAAATCCAGCATCTCCAATTTGGGTTCAATCTCTAATCCGCTTGCCCAAAGTTCATCATCAAACTTTTTGAAGGAACCCAGTTCCGTCAAAAGCTGGTGTGATTCTTCACTGTCGAAGTGGTCCAGGTGCATAAATGTTTTTCCATCGGGCAGCAGGTAGGTGCTGTAATGGATGCCGGGATGGCCTAATGCCGCAACCTCATCGGCAATAGCCCGTATATTTTCCTGGTTTCTTGGTGCAAATTCAGCGGTGGTGGTATAATGTACCCTTACTATTTTCATAACGACGATCAGATTAGCGGCAGTAAAGTTAGCCGGCAATCGCGAATAATGAAATGTGCAAATGCGGCATATCACCGGGTGTTTCGCGTCAAATTCAAAGGCAAAGCTTAGCTCAGCAGGTAAGCATCACATCTCTTTGATATCTGGCTGCTGTATCCACCCTTCATTTCCATTGGCTAACCGGATCTTTACCCAGCCGTTATTATCGTCAAGTATATCCACTTTGGTACCATCGTGAAGGACAAACAGGGTACTCGCCCGTTCTGCAGGTCCGCTTTTCACGTTAACGGTACTTGTGAAAACGATAGCCTGGCGATGATCGGCAAAATAGCCGGATTGACTGCCCGCGATGAAAACAGCGCAAAGGCCGCAAATGTACAACGCCACGGCCAAATAAAAAGCTGCCTTTTTTATATTAACGGCTTCAGCAAAGAAATAAAGTATCAATGCCGCCGAACCGGCCAGCACTAAAATAATGCTGAGCATGGACAGCGTTTTTAATGAAAGGCTTAAGATAAGCCCTTTCCACCACCTGGTCAGGAAAAACTCAGGGGCCGCATCCACTTTATCGACCGTCTTTAAATTGGCGTATTTGAGATTGAAATTGATATCGTCGTCGCCGGGTGAAAGTTTGCGGGCTTTTTCATAATAGAGTATTGCCGACGCGATGTCGCCGTTTTTATAGCTTGCGTTGCCCGCATTGAAATAAAGGGCGGCAGACGCGTACCCATCATCCATCAATTTTTTATACTCCTTTGCGGCAGCACTGTACTGTCCTTTTCCATACAAGGCATTGGCCTGCAAAAACCGCTCGCCGGCCTGGCTGTCGCCAAAACAAAATAACGGCAACAAAAACCATCCAAAAAGCAACAGTATCTTAAGCGATCTCTTAAATCTCATTTTCAATGTCATTAATAATCCCTTTTGCCTTTTCAAAAACCTCTTTTTCCGAAATATGGGTTACCGGGGCGTAACGGGCCATTTCGCAAAGATCAAGCGTATCCAGCAACTGCTGTGTGAGCAGTTGGCCGACCGGCCTTGCCTGTAGGGCCGAAACAATGGTTTCCCTGTCGAGGTGAGCATATTGAATATTTAACTTATCGCTTAAATATCCATAAAGACCCTTTGAAATATCTTCGTAAAACGCCTTTGTATTATTGGCCAGCAGTTGTTTTTGGGCATTGGCCAAATGTTTAGCGGCAACCTTACCGGCGCGCTTGCTTTTTACCATAACCACATCGCTGTTGTATTTGCGCAACCTGTTGCGGTAAGCGTAGGCGCCATAGCATACCACAGGGCCTATCAATAATATCAAATAATATCCGAAAGACCCAAAGAATTGATCGCCTGCTTTCGAGAGGCCCGCATCGCTTGTTTTGATATACCGGATATCTTTTTCAAGCATTTTCACATCCCGTTTATCGGCTGAAAATGCTGTCACGTTACTTTCTGATAAACCTTTGGCAACCTTGATGTGGAAACCTTTGCCGTTGAGCGTGGTGTATCTGCCCGTAGCAGGATTAAAATAGGAAAACTTAAGCGGCCCGATATCGAAGTCGCCCTGGTGCCGGGGAATAAGCAAATAATTATATATCCGGGTGCCCGATACGCCATTCTCGTTCTCATCAACGGAGTCGGTTATTTTCGGATCATATTTCTCAAAATCGGCAGGGAAACCGGTGTTGAGTGTTTTCAAAAGCTTGATATTGCCCGAGCCGCTCACCTTCACTTTATAGTTGAGGGCCTCGTTGGCTTTGAGCTCCGTTTTGTCAACCGAACTCTGTACGCTAAAATTCCCTACGGCACCGGTAAAGCCTGCCGGCTTGCCCGCATCGGGAAGCGGTCTTACATGCACCACAAGTGGTGTGCTGCTCACTTTATATTTTACCTCTTTATAAGTGCCGAAAAACTGGTCAAAAACATCCCTCGACGGTGCCTGCACCCGTAATATAAAGGTCATCTTCATAGGGTCGATGGTGATATTGCCGGCATGTTCGGGGAACAGGATATTTTTCTTGATATCAGCAACATTGTACCTGGCACCTTTGTATGACTCAACGCGCCATTGGGTTTGCTGCGGCAGTTTGATATCCTCGTTCCAAAAACCATTCAGATCGGGCACATTGTCTACCTGGCTCTGTTCGATATCTACTTTGGTGTACAGCCGGAAAGTGAGCACCAATTGCTGCCCCTGGTACACACTATTTTTATCGGTTATGGCTTTTATAAAAATAGATTTGGAAAGATCGGCCGTGTTGCCTTCTGCAATGCTGTTGTCGGGCCCGCTTTGTGCCTGGTTTCCCTGTGGTACCGGCCTGCCTTTTACCACCTTTATTTTGATGGGATTTGTGCTAAGCCTGCGTCCGTTTACTACTACAGAAGCAGGGGCGATGGTATATTCGCCTTCCTTTATCGGCATCAAAATAAAGCCGTACGAACTGCTTACGGTTGTATTACCGTTGATGGACTCCATACTGGTAGACATGTTCGGGCCAGACAATATCTGGAAATTCCCAAAATCCGGGGGATCGAATTGTCCGCCATTGCCATTCAACGAAAAACTGACCTCGAATTGTTCTCCTGTACCAACCGTTGTTTTGCTCGCGGATGCTGTAAATTTCACATCCTGCGCAAGCACCGGCCTGATGGCAAACAACAATACTATAAATATGAGATACCTGGCTTTCATTGCTATAAAAAGGTTACCAATCCTTATCGATCTTTACCCTGGCCCCTTTCAATTTTTTGTTTTTTAGTTTCTCCTGGGTTTGCTTTTCGTCGTTGTTCAATGCATCGAGCATCCGCTCTGCATCGTCTTTCGACAGCTTATCCGGATTTTGCTGTTTCTGCTGGTCTTTTTTATCCTGATCCGGCTTATTTTGGTCTTTGTTCTGATCCTTTTTGTCTTTATTCTGATCGTTTTTATTGTTCTTGTTATCCTGTTTCTGCTGATCTTTGTTATCCTTATTATTCTTGTTGTTCTTATTATTTTTGTTCTGTTGCTGCTGCTTTTTCAGCTTTTCCTGGGCATAGGCGAGGTTATAGCGTGTTTCGTCGTCCTTTGGGTTATTAAGCAGCGCTTTTTTATAAGCTTCAATACTTTCCTCCAGCTTCTTATTTTCAAGCAGCGAATTACCCAGGTTATGATAGGCCTGCGCGGTCAGTATCTTGTTTTTCCCTTCCGATTGGGCCAGTTTATCAAACTGAGCGCCGGCATCGGCAAATTTCTTTTGCTTGTAAAGAGCATCGCCTAAGTTAAAATTACCCTCCACATTCTCGCTTTTTTTGGCGACAGATTTTCGGTAATTATCCTCCGCCTCCTTGTATTGCTTTTCGCTGTAAAGTTTGTTCCCCTTTTTGATATAGCTCTTTTCCTGCGCCAAAAGCCGCGGGCACACCCATAAAAATAATACGACTACGATCAAATACCTCATGTCTTTTTCACTTCAAATAGCCTCAAACCGCTTATTTTCAGATTTTTACGGTTCGAAATAAAAAACTCAACAACCAGCAATACAAATGCAAAGCCAAGGAAGAATTGAAAACGGTCCTCAAAGTCCTTAAACATTTTGCTGTCGTAGGTTTTCCGCTGAACTTTACCTATCTGGTCCATCACAATATTAAGGCCGCTGTTGGCATTTGTGGCCCTTACGTACGCGCCCTTGCCAGCGGCAGTTATCTCCTTACACATATCCTCGTTCAATTTGCTTACCACCGTGTGCCCGGCACTATCTGTATGGAAACCCACCTCTTTACCGTTTTGATAAACCGGTATCGGTGCCCCATTTTCCGACCCCATACCAATTACATTAACCATCACATCCTTATCAGCAGCATTGCGTGCGGCGGCAACTGCGTCGTCCTCGTGATTCTCCCCATCGGTTATGATGATCATCGCTTTACCGGTACCATCCTTAAAATCAAAGGATTTCATCCCGAGGTCTATTGCAGCTCCGATTGCTGTGCCCTGCGTGGGCACCATATTAGTATTGATGGTATTCAGGAACAGCTTAGCGGCAGAATAATCGGTGGTGACAGGCAACTGCACATAGGCTTCGCCTGCAAAAACGATGATGCCGATGCGGTCGTTATGCAGGTTATCTATCAGTTGCGTAATGGCCAGTTTGGCGTTCTCGAGCCGGTTAGGCGACATATCCTGCGAAAGCATACTGTTCGAAACATCGAGCAATATCATCAGGTCGGCGCCTTTGCGTTTTTCCTCTTCCATTTTCGAGCCGATCTGCGGGTCGGCAGCAGCGATTATCATTGCTGCATAGGCAATAATAAACAGGATGAATTTAAGCCAGGGCCTGGAAAACGACACCTGCGGTATAAGCAACGTAACTACATTTTTATCTCCAAGCCGGGCAAAGGCGCGCTTTTTCCACCTGCTTACCACAATATAAAGCAGGATAAAACCAGGGATTACAGCCAGGCCCCACAAAAACTCGATATTTGCAAATCGCAGCATCAGGTCAGCGCTCCTTTCAACCAGGTATTCTTTAATAAAAACTCTACCGTCAAACACAAAAGCGCTATCAGTGCAAAAGGCAAAAACAGTTCCGTCTTTTTATGATATTGCGTCACGGCAATCTTTGCCTTCTCCATCTGGTCGATATGCTCATAAATATTCTTGAGCGTTCGATTATCCGTGGCCCTGAAATATTTTCCACCGGTAATATTGGCAATTTTGGTAAGCGTTCCCTCGTCAACGTCCACCGGCATCCGCTGGTACTGGATGCCAAATGGCGTTTGTACCGGGTAAGGGGCATAGCCATGTGTGCCTATGCCCACCGTATAAACCCGGATATTAAATTGTTTTGCTATCTCGGCAGCAGTGACCGGCGGTATCGAGCCCGTATTGTTCGATCCATCGGTAAGCAGGATGATCACTTTGCTTTTTGCTTCGCTATCCTTTAGCCTGTTCACAGCCGTCGCCAACCCCATGCCAATTGCCGTACCGTCATCTATCATGCCGTTTTTAACATCTTTAAAAAGGTTGATCAGTACGTCATGGTCAATAGTAAGCGGGCATTGAGTAAAGCTTTCGCCGCTGAATATAACCAGGCCTATCCTATCGTCGGGGCGGGCCTTGATAAAATCGATGGCAATGTTTTTTCCTGCCTCCAGCCGGTTCGGCGTGAAATCCTCTGCAAGCATGCTTCCCGAAATATCGGATGCGATGACAATATCGATACCTTCGGTGGTGGTATTTTGCCAGCTTAATGAAGTTTGCGGCCTGGCAAGCGCGACGATCAAAGCAGCAACAGCAAGTGACCTTAGAACAATGCCCAAATGCCGCATCGTTGGGAGGATGTTTTTTGCCGAAACGGAAAACCCCTTAACTGCCGACACGCTTAAGCTGCCTTGCAATTTTTGTTCGCGCCATATATACCATGCTATCATTACCGGAATGATAACGAGCAACCAAAAGAACAACGGCTGGGCAAATTCGATTCCTTTAAACATCAGTTTTGCCCCTTTCCTTATTTTCTTCGCTGTAAAACCTTTGCGTTTGGCTTACAAAGGCAATAGCATTATCCATGCTTTGTTCGTTATCAGCGGGCAGCGGCTTTTCCTTTGCAAATTTCACCAGGTCGGCCAAAACTAAAATCTGTCTTAACAGCTCCTTGTTCACGCCGGCAATGTCTGTGTACTTTAAGCTGGCAAATATTTCATCGGTAGTTTTTTCGTGTGTTTTTATCTCGTACCGCTGTTCAACATATTCGCGGATAATATCACTTAATTCTATATGATATTGTTTCACCTGCTCCTGTTGCCATAGCTTTTTGTCGCGCAATTCCTTCAATTTATTTAAAGCAATGGCATGGGGCGGCGTGGCCGGTTTAGCTACCCGGACAACAGGTTCTGCCTTCGGCCGTTTCCGCAGGTATAAGACAATTGCAATTACAACGGCGATAACCAACAGGGGCCCCGCTACCCAGTACCAATTATCGTGCAGCCAGTCCCAAAACGTATAAACCACGGCCATCGGCTGCTTAATATCATAAATGGCTTTTGTAGTATCTACTTTTACGGTTTCAACCTGTAAGGTCAGTTCATTAGTTTTCAATACCCCACCCTCTGAGCCTATCGAAAAAGTCGGAATAGTATAAGTACCGGCATCAAAGGAAGTAATAAGGTAGCTTTGAGTTACCGTGAAAGCATTATGGTTATCCTTGTCGTAGGCGGTATCAGGTTTGTTAGCTTTTACTATCACCACCTTGCCTGTAATGGTATCCGTCAACTTAGGAAAATTAACGTGCGCCTTTGCCGGCTGATGAACGCTGATGAATAGTTTGGTTTGATCGCCTATCCGGATGGTATATTGCTGCAGCTTGGCTTCGGCCTGTATATTCTGTGCACCTGCTTTGTAAATGGAACAGGTTAACATTATCAAAGCCAGGACAATTCTGAAAAACTGGTTCTTCATTTTATCACCTTCTTCTTTCCCGTTTTTTAAATAATGTCATTAATGGTTTAACATACGATTCGTGCGTGCCAATACCCGCTGTATCTACACCCGAGCGGCTGAATACTTCCTTCACATGGGCATTGCGTTTTAAAGCATCTATTTTAAAAGCATCCCTCACTTTTTTGTCGCCGGTATTTATCCACATCACTTCGCCTGTCTCTTCGTCCTTCACCGGTATCAATCCCAGGTCGGGGAACTCTTCTTCATGCTTATCAAACAGCCTTAAGGCGATGATGTCGTGCTTTTTGTTGGCGATCTTCAGTTCGGCTTCAAATTCGGGACTGATAAAGTCGGATATAATGAAAGCCGTGCATCGCTTTTTTATCGCACTCGTAAAATACTTAAGCGCTTCAGCTACATTAGTTCCCGTGTTTTGGGGCTTAAAATCGATCAGTTCCCGGATGATCATCAGGATGTGGCTGCGGCCCTTTTTCGGCGGGATGAATTTCTCTATCTTATCGCTAAAGAATATCACCCCAACCTTATCATTATTTTGAATGGCTGAAAATGCCAGTACGGCACATATTTCCGTAGCCAGGTCCAGCTTCTGCTGGTTAATGGTACCAAAGTTGCCCGAACCGCTTACATCCATCAGCAGCATCACCGTCAGCTCCCTTTCCTCGTCGAAAGTTTTGACGTAGGGATGGTTAAACCGGGCGGTAACATTCCAATCGATGGTCCTTATCTCGTCGCCCAGCTGGTATTCGCGCACCTCTGCAAAAGCCATACCCCTCCCCTTGAAAGCCGAATGATATTCGCCCGAAAACAGGTGATTGCTTAGTCCGCGGGTTTTAATCTCTATCTTTCTTACCTTTTTAAGCAGCTCTTTGGTGTCTTTTGCCATCGCTATTAAGGTACTTCAACCGCGTTCAGGATACCGGTAATAATATCTTCGCTGGTCATGTTTTCGGCTTCGGCTTCATAGGTAAGCCCGATACGGTGCCGCAATACATCGTGACAGATCGCCCGCACATCTTCGGGGATCACATAACCCCTTCGTTTTATAAACGCGTAAGCTTTTGCCGCCAAGGCCAGGTTAATACTTGCCCTTGGAGACGCGCCAAAACCGATGAGATTTTTATAGGCCGATAGTTTATATTGCTCTGGATAGCGCGTCGCAAAAACAATGTCGATGATATACTGCTCTATCTTTTCGTCCATGTATACCTCCCTTACCACCTGGCGGGCGCGCACAATATCTTCCGGCTTTACAACAGGACTGGGTTTCAGCATGCCTTGTGGCGCTATGTTGGCTCGTATAATTTTCTTCTCATCTTCTTTATTCGGGTAGCCTATCACTACCTTCAGCATAAAACGGTCCACCTGTGCTTCGGGCAGCGGGTAGGTCCCTTCCTGCTCGATAGGATTCTGCGTTGCCAGTACCAGGAACGGGCTTGGTAGCGGGAAAGTATGGTCGCCAATGGTGACCTGTCGTTCCTGCATTGCTTCCAACAGCGCGCTTTGCACCTTGGCCGGGGCTCGGTTTATTTCATCGGCCAGGATCAGGTTCGAAAACAGGGGGCCCTTTCTGACTATAAACTCCTCTTTTTTCTGGTTATAGATCATCGTACCGATAAGGTCGGCAGGCAGCAGATCGGGGGTAAACTGTATGCGGCTGAAGTCGGCCTGTATGGCTTTGGAAAGCGTATTGATCGCAAGTGTTTTAGCCAATCCCGGCACGCCTTCCAGTAGAATGTGACCATCGGCAAGCAAACCTATCATCAGCCGCTCAACCATGTATTTCTGGCCCACAATTACTTTGTCCATTTCCATTTTTAAAAGATCAACAAAGGCGCTTTCACGCTGTATCATTTCGTTAATAGCCCTGATGTCTGTCGAATAAGATGAAGTCCCTGCCGGTGCATCGGTAGACGGATGCCCGGCATTCGTATTTAAATCTTCCATGAAAACTTTTTTGTTTTGACTGGGCAAACTTAACCACCCTGTCAATTTAATGCCAACAAAAATTCGACCTTTAAATGTTAAATAATGTTAAATTGAGCTATCCTGTCCCGGAGCAGCATGTTTTTATAAGGAAAAATCAATATAAAAACCTGCCGACCAATAACCCGGTAAACCGCCTACTGATTGGTAAATTGCCAAAAATCGGGCACTTTGTTAGTACCCTGCAGCGTGCAATCAACACAATAAGGCGACGACCCGGTATGACCTATTATTTTGCCGGTAAGCGGATCATATATACCCAATACAGGTATTTGCAGCACATTGGTTTCGGTGCCCCTATTCAGGTTAAAGGCTGTATTTTCCTGGTTTATCCGTTCCAAATGTCCTCTCAATAATGTATCAAGGAATAGCGAATCCATGCGGCAGTCGTCATACGGTGAGTTGAGTGTCCATACGGTAGGTATGTCCCCATTGGCTATGAATAGCCTTTTGGTGGTTGTAGTACCTGCGCTTATATAACCAAGCACGGGTTCCAACGGGTTGGTAACCGAGTGGATATTGCCGCGGATCTCCGTAGGCTGAGGGTCAAATACCCTGCCGATGTCCTGGGTATTCTTCTTGATGTTTATCCAGTAACGATAGGCATCGCCGGTTAGGGCAAACTGCTTTACCAGGATACTATAGGCATTGGTCTCCGGCTGTTTCTGTGTAAATACCTGGCTTTGCTTACCATCGAGTTTGCGCGATCCCGCTTCAACAAAGGTAATCGGCGCGTTGTTGATAACGTCGGCCGACAGGCCAGAGCTTGTGCCCAGTGTAATTGTGGTCGATGTGTCGGAACGCCAGCATTGATATATTTGGTCGTTATCCAGGTCACGTTCCAGCACGGTATCGCCATTTGATTTGAAAAGGGAAAAAAATGCGGTATGCAGCACCCAGGTCTCCTCGTACTCCCAACGATAAAAGTGCGTGGTATTTGTTGCATCGTGCGTACTTACATATATTTGGATCCCATTGTTTTTAACGGTAAAACTCACATTGTCAACAGGCGGCGAATTTGTCACCGGTACAAAATCCGAGAGATATTCATGATTATCCGCCGTCCGGATATGCAGGCGATATTTTGCAGTAATGTCGAGGAACAGGTTAGCCGATACATATCTTCCATGTCCGTCTTCCGGTACGGGAAAATTCGCCCCTTTGTCACTTTCGATCGTTATGGACGCATTTAAAACCGGGTTGACCGTATTTGAGCTGGAGAGGTCGACCGTTTTGCTGAGCAGGATAGTGGTTTTACCCGGACCTGCGTTTATTACGCCTTCCACAACCAAATAGCTGCCCGGCGCCGTAATTACAGGCGGCTTATAAGATTTCTTACACCCGGTTATAGCTATGAACAAACATATAAATAAGCCAGAGATATATTTCATAACTCTTTTTTGATACGATATCGTCGCTATATTTTACTTATAGTTTGCTGAGCGATACAGTATATGCCGGTAACATTATTAAAGATAAGCACTAACATTTTCAAAGTAACAAAGTATATCGCCGAAACAAATGTGCGATAATCATCGGAAAAGCGCCGCACGATCATCCCACGCTTAATATCTATATTACTTATTTAAGGGCTGCTGGGTTGCCTCAATGGGCATTGAGTTTGGTGCGGTTAAAAATCAATATATTTGAGAAACAGAATTTAGCCTCTTCTTACTGCTATGAAACAACTCTTCTACGCTATGATCTTTTGCCTGACCGGATCGTTGGTTATGGCGCAGCCCTATTCACCGGGTAAACGCCTGCCACGCATTGCAATAGCAGGTTTGGGCATCGAATCGAGCACCTTTTCGCCGGCGTTGACGGAAGAGGCTGCATTTCATGCAAAATATGGTAACGATATTTTCTCCATCTATCCTTTCTGGGCGCCCGACTCTGCCGTCCGTAAAGCTGCAGTATGGGTGCCGGCAATAGACGGGCATGCCTTGCCGGGAGGTGCTGTTACCCGGGCGGCGTATGAGTCGCTGGTGCGGAAGACGCTGGACTCGCTGAAAAAACATGGCCCATACGACGGTTTGTTCTACGATATTCATGGTGCAATGAGTGTGGTTGGTTTGGATGACCCTGAGGGGGATTTCATTGTGCGGATAAGGAAAGTAGTTGGCAAAAAGACTATCATTTCAACAGCTATGGACTTGCATGGCAACGTATCATGGCGATTGGCGGAGAACAGCGACCTGATCACCTGCTACCGAATGGCCCCGCACGAGGATGCGCTGCAAACCAAACGCCGTGCAGTAACCAACCTGATAGACCGGCTTGTGAGCGGCAAAGGCAAGCCTGCGTACAAAGCGTATATAGCAGTACCTATTTTATTACCCGGCGAAAAGACCAGCACCAGGATAGAACCCGGCAAAAGTTTATACCAGAAAGTATGGCCGGCTGCTATACAACCGGGCGTTGTTGATGCTGCGATATGGATAGGTTACGCCTGGGCAGATGAACCACGAAACCATGCAGTGGTTATGGTAACCGGCGATGATAAAGCCAAAGTGACCCGAACAGCCGAATACCTGGCCAAAAGTTTTTGGGATGTGCGGGAACAGTTTAAGTTTGTGGCGCCTACCGGCAATTTAAAGGAATGCCTGGACAAGGCGGTCGCCAGTAAAAAACATCCTTTCTATATCAGCGACTCGGGTGATAACCCGACAGCCGGCGGCGCCGGAGATGTAACCTGGACCTTAACGCAAATATTGAAGCGGCCGGAATTTAAAACAGATAAAGGGCCGTCGCTGCTTTATGCCTCGATCCCGGGTCCCGACCTGATCAAAAAGGCAATAGCAGCTGGTGTTGGCGGGCATGTGGACGGCTATGCAGGCGCTAAAGTAGACTCGCGGCTTGCGCCACCTGTGCATATTGCGGGTACGGTGGAATCCATTGTGAAAGGTGATGTTGATGCCGAAGTGGAAGCCTCCATAAAAATGGGAAGCGTGCACATCATCGTCACACAAAAAAGAAAACCATACCACCACGAAAAGGATTTTACAAAACTGGGGCTTAACCCGCGGACGGCAGACATTGTTGTAGTGAAGATAGGTTACCTTGAACCTGAACTTTATGCCATGCGTGCCGACTGGCTGCTGGCGCTAACACCGGGCGGCGTGGACCAGGACATCGAACATCTGCCTTATAAGCGATTAATAAGACCTATTTTCCCACTGGATAAAAACATGAAAGAGCCCGACCTGAAAGCTAAATTGGTGCCCTTATCCGACAAAATAAAATAGCCAGGGAACGGGCTCCATTGTGCTCCCGGCGTTTTTATTTTCTTCATGTAGCTGAAAAAATTTAGGACATTCCGAAAACAAAAAAAGCCTTGACTATCGTCAAGACTTTTACCGGTTTAGTCGGGGTGGCAGGATTCGAACCTGCGGCCTCCACATCCCAAATGTGGCGCGATACCGGGCTACGCTACACCCCGTCGGGGCTGCAAAAGTAAGATTTTAAAACGTTGCTGCAAATATTTTTTAAAAAGATAATTTAATCAATCGATCCTGTTTTGGTTACGGACATCGAAATGCCTTTGTTTTACTCCTACTCCGGTGAAACTGTCGCGCACTAATGGAGACTAATTCAGGCTGCAACTGACGAGCTGATAATGATCTCCGGGACAAGTTTTATCGCTGACTTAATTGAATTAGAGATAAGACAGGCAGCTTCCGATTTTTGCAATATGCGTAATGCCCGCTCCCTGTCTTCTTCCCTGGTTATGGTTATTTGCGGCATCAGCGTAACCTCGCTCATTATATACTTATTGTCAACCAATTCAAGTTTTCCAAGTGCTTTTGACGTGAAACTTTCAAAATCCAGTTTGGAATTTTCGGCTATTGCCAAAAAAGTGGTCATAAGGCAACTATTTACCGCCGAGGTAAACAGGTGCTCGGGCGACCATATCTTCTCCACTCCTTTTGGAAATTGCGGAGGCGTGGCTACCGTAATCCTATCATTTAATTCAGGCGAATATAAAAGGCCGATCCTGTTATTCACCCAGCTTACCTCTACTTCATAAATATGTTCTGTGTTCATTTCTTTAGTTTTTAATGTGTTCCAATAACTTGTTTTAAATAACCGGCCGGTACCACACCCGATTGCCGCCAAACAGGCTTACCCTCCTTAAAAAGTACCAGAGTTGGCACACCCGAAATGCTGTAGGCCCTGGCCGCTGCAGGATTTTTTTCTACATCCACTTTAAGAATCGTCACTTCATCGCCCATTTGGTTCTTCAATTCTTCCAGTATTGGTTTCATCATTTTGCACGGGCCGCACCATTCGGCAAAAAAATCTACCAACACCATTTTAGTGCCGCTTATCAGCTCATTAAAAGTTTTCGATTCCATTTCGCTCTACTTAATTTCTTCGTACTCAATCTCTGTTAAAGGCTGGGCTCCTTTATTGTTTCCGGGCGCAGCGCAGCCATTTACTCTGCAACAGCCTATGCCACCAATGGCGGTTATCACGAAAAATGCGCTAAAAAAAACCATAGCTACATCCTTCGCCTGTACCGACATGACCAGGAGCCAAAGCCCCAGGCCGAGCCGTACCACCCGCATCAGGTTCCAGTTGGTGAATATTCGTTGTTTTAACATATTCATTTTGTGTATTGCTTCAGATTGTTCCAACTGCCACCATTGTAAACCTTGAATCCGTTTGATTGCAATATCGACCTGGCCACTCTGCTTCTCATACCCGACGCACAGCATGTAATAACCGGAACGCCTTTTTTTAATTTCGACAACCGACCCTGCAGGCTATCCAGTGGCATGTTGACCGAATTGCTGATGTGACCCGAAGCATATTCCGCCGGCGAACGTACATCGACGATCACCGCACCACTGGCAATAAGCGCCGCCATGTCTGTTTTTGAGCCGAGCCCAAATAATTTTTTAATAGTGTTTATCATTTTACTGTGTGTTAATATTTGACATACTTTTTAAATTGAGCCACGAACCGCCATCATGGCAATTGATGCCGTTTTGTTTCAGAAAGCGTATCGCCTTACTGCTCCGGATACCTGATGCGCAGCAAACAATGATGTCTCTTTTATCCTTAAGCTCGCTAATACGTGCCGGTATTTCATTTAATGGAATATTGATGCTTTCACTGAAATGCCCCTCGCTATACTCGCCCGGCGTCCGCACATCCAATACGATGGCACCCGACTTCATTAATTCTGATATATTATTCATTTTCTTTGATCTTATGATACAAAGTTCGGGACGGGCACGTTGTCGTATTGGAACATTTGTTGGATAATACCGATTTAATAAAATAAAAAAGCCCATATCAAAACTGATAGGGCTCACTGATCCGAAACATCCGCCTGGTTATTTTCTAACCGGCGTTTTTTTGCATGTATTAATGCCGAGCAGCGGGTATAATGGACAGAAGCTTACGAGGCTTGTCAGAATAAAAACTGCTGTAAATACCAGCAAGATAATAGCGATTGTTCCGGTTACGGCGCCGGTAAAATACAATACTAGCATTACCACCGCTGCCAGCAAGCGTAATACCCGATCTGTTGTACCCATATTCTTTTTCATGATTTAACCTTGATTTATTAAACAAATCTATCGCTACCTGAAATCAAACACGGGTACAATTGTTCCATTAGGCCGGTAAAAGTTCGATGGTGTTCCTGCCGAGTTTCACGATATTTTTTTGTTCCATTGTACGTAACAAGCGACTGATGGCCTCGCGGTGCGTGTGCAATTCGTCGGCAATTTGCTGGTGAGTTATCTGGATGAATTTTGAATCGGCCGCTCTCGAGCGTTCCTGCAAGTAATGCAGTACCTGTTTATCCATATTATGGAACGCGACCAGGTCGATAACCTCTATCAGTTCGGCAAAACGGCTGCCGTAGGTACTGTTGATGTAAGCTTTCCATTCGGGGTATTTAAACCAGTCCTCCACAATATTTACGGGTATCTGAAGCACTTCCGAGTCGTCTTCAGCAACGGCTTTGATCATACTTTCCCTGTTCGACTGGCAGCAATTAATGGCCATGGCGCATGTTTGGCCGGGGTATAAGTGATAAAGAAATATTTCCTTGCCATCCATATCCTGCCTTACAATACGCAAAACCCCCTTCTGCACAATGGGTACAAACAGTATCTTATCGCCGGGGTTTATCAACACATCGTCTCTTTTAACGGCTTTCGTCCTGGCGAATTTTTTAATATCGTCCAACAGTCGCGGATCGGTAAATATCTGATCATTCATGTTCCTTTAATTATTTACTCTTGATTCTCTTTCTCCATTTGACGGCTTCGTACCAAATTACTGACAAAGATCCTGTCGCCACGCAAATTAGTAATCCACTTATACTTAAAGCTTCAAAGCTGAAAAAATCAGCCGGTACTTTAACAAATATCAGCGCCGTAGTAATAAATATGGTTAAAATGATGATATAGTAGATCATATTATTCCGGTACTTCAAGGTGGTGATAACAGAATAATAAAATGACCGGTTAACCAGCGTCAGCATAATATTTGCAGCTATCAGGGTTGTAAAAACCATCGAACGGGTAAGCGCTTCATCAAAACCACGGGACACCGAATAGCGGTAGATCATTAACGTACCTGTTGTTATCGCCAGCCCTTGCAGAAGACTCGTAGCAAGTTCCTTCCAGTTAAAGAACGTTGCGGCAAAAGGACGTGGGCTTTGCCGCATGATATGCTTCTCCATTGGTTCGTTCTCATAGGCGATGGAGCATGTAGGCCCCATGATCAGTTCCAGGAAAATGACATGTACCGGCGAAAAAATATTAGGGTAGATCCATCCCAACGCCAGTGGTATAAATACGGTAAGAATAATAGGTATATGGATGGATATGATATATTGGATAGCTTTTTTGAGATTAGCATATATCTTTCTGCCCATAGCCACCGCATCGAGCATTTTAGAGAGATCGTCTTCGAGCAGGATCAGCGAAGCAGCTTGCTTGGCTATTTCTGTCCCCTTTTTTCCCATTGCGATGCCAATATGAGACGCTTTCAAAGCCGGGCCATCGTTTACGCCGTCACCTGTCATCGCCACGATCTGGTTTCCGGCCTTCAGCGCATCGATTATTTTCAATTTAGCATCGGGGAACATACGGCTGAAAATGTTTGTTTCGGCCACCCTGGCCCTTATTTCATCCGCGGGCAGGCCCATCAACTCATCACCTGTCATGCTTTTTTCGTAACCCTTAAACCCTATCTCCTTAGCTATTGCGGTTGTTGTGGCAGCATTATCGCCAGTGATGATCTTTACAGCGATACCGGCAGCATAAAACCCTTCGATAACCGACTTTATATTCTTTTTTGGTGGATCGTAAAACGCCACGAGCCCTTTAAAGTGAAAGCGAAATTGCTGTTGCTCAACCGGAAAATCGTCGCCCTTAAAACTTGCATCGGCTACCCCCAATACCCGGCAGCCATCCTGCGACATCATTTTAACAATTTCTATGATCTGCTCCTTTTCTGCTATACTAAGGTTTGCCACCGCCATTAAAGCTTCGGGAGCTCCCTTGGCGGCAATTATCCTGTTATGCTTGTCATTTTCAAACAAGTGGGTCATCATGGGTGGTTTACCGCCAAGCGGATACTCGTGGATCATGCGATATCCGGGTCTTTCATCATTAGCCGCCTGCCGCCCATACGCATCGTGAAGTGCTATTTCCATAGGGTCGAACGGGATAGGTTCACTTGCCCACATGGCTGTCCTGATGAGTTCTTTTCCCTCTCTGTCTAAACTCGCGGCAGGGTCGGTCACTTTTTTTGAAGGCCATGTGCAAAGTTTTGCCAGGGTCATCCGGTTTTCGGTAATGGTGCCTGTTTTATCAACGCAGATAACCGTGGCGCTTCCCAATGTCTCCACGGTTTTCATTTGCTTTACCACGATACCCATTTTCATCAGCCGCCAGGCGCCGAGTGCCATAAACGTGGTCAAAGCAACGGGTATCTCTTCGGGCAGGATACTCATAGCCAGCGTCAACGCTTTTAATAAACTATCAAGTACGTTGCGGGAATGGGTGTAATTGATGCCCCATACGATGATGAAAACGATAATGCCCGCCAGCACCATTTTCTTGACGAAATTCCCGATCTGTTTTTCAAGCGGGGTTTTTTCCTCTTTGATCGACTCAAGGCTTTTGCCGATCTTACCGATTTTTGTTTCGTTGCCAATAGCAGTTACCTCGGCAATAGCCAGCCCGCTGAAAACGGTTGTTCCCCTGTAGACCAAATTGTCTATTTGCGAACGGTCCTTGTAAACGGGCAATGATTCGCCGGTGAGCAGGGATTCGTTTACTGCAAAATCATTTGAATGTACAATAACCCCGTCGGCGGCTATCAGCGTCCCTTCTTCGGCAACGATATTATCACCCTTTACCAGGTCGCCGGTATTTATTTGAATTGTCCTTCCGTCCCTAATAACTTTGCAAACCGGCTGATTGTAGTCTTTTAGTTTTTCCAGGGCATCGCGGCTTTTCTTGTCCTGGTATAGCGAGATAGCGGAAACCAGGACGATAGCGACAGCCAGGAACACAGCATCGCCCGTTTTCCCGCTGATCAAATAGATACCTGATGCGACAAGCAAAAGAATAACCATCGGCTCACCTGCCAGCCCTTTTAATGCCTCAAAAAAACCGTTGTTCTTTTTATAAACCAGCCTGTTGTCGCCATATTTTCCCCGGGCAAGCGCAACCTGTCCGGAACTTAAGCCGGATATTCCGAAATTATTTGAAGAGACCGCAACCTGTGATTTTTGCGACATACTTTTGCTTCCTATAAATATCGGACAAATTAAACCGACAACAGCACTAAGAGACATGCTTAAGGTCAGCCACTTATGTGACATAGGTCATTTATCCTTATAACAAAACATTCAATCTTTGCTGACAGATGCACAACCGATTATGAAAAAGATACTCGTACTGACCGATTTCTCTGATAATGCTGCAAAGGCTTCTGAAATAGCGGTGGAATTTGGCAAAAAGCTTAACGCAAATATCCTGTTGTTTAACAGTTACAGCAAACTCCCGACAATAGCTTCCTATGCAGGAGGATCATGGGCAGTTGACGAAGTTATGCATAAACAGGGTCACAGTAAAAACCACCTTAGCCTGGTTGCGGAAAACCTGCAAAATATTCCGGTAAAAAATGGAATCGAACCGGAAATGCCCACGATAACTTATTTATCAGAAGAAGGCGATCTTGGCAGCAACGTGGCCGAAATAAGTAAACTTAATAACATCGAACTCATCATGATGGGTGCCCGTGATAAAACCTCGCACGAGAATATTTTGTTCGGAAGTGATACTAAATCAGTGCTGAGAAAAGCTAAGAGGCCTGTGCTTTTTATTCCGGCAAAATTTGATCTTGAAAAGTTAAACAAAGTAGTATTCGCTACCGATTTTGAAGCGGATGATATGGTGGCTATTAAATCCCTGCTCAAACTTGGCGGCTTGTTTAATTTTAAACTGGAGATCGTTCATGTATCGGGATTAAAAAAAGAGGCTCCTGATGAAGATGAACTGGCTTTCATGAACCAATTCAAAAAAATACGGTACGAAAATATCTCATATCAAAATATCAGAGGCGCTGATATTGTAAACAGGCTCAACCGCTTTATTGACGAGACCGACGCTGGCATGTTAGCGATGGTGCATCACCAAGAATCATTCCTGATGGATATACTTCGCGAAAGTATTACCAGAAAGGCGCTGTTAAACCAGAAAATACCGCTGATGATCTTCCCGTCGAAGATGATGGATGAATTATAAAGCCGGACGTTCCGTCAGGCTTTCTCATCCGGCATTATTGCATTTCCAGAAAACTGAAATATTTTTTTGACGGCTTAGCCTATTTACTATATTTGCAGTCCCCAAAAATGGGGTTGTATTTATAATAAAGGTGAGGTGCCTGAGAGGCCGAAAGGATCAGTTTGCTAAACTGACGTACGGGAAACTGTACCGAGGGTTCGAATCCCTCCCTCACCGCTAATTTCAATGTCAAAAACAGATCAAAGCCTGCAAATCAAATAATTGCAGGCTTTTGTTTTTTAAGTCAAAACTCTGTTTTATGCACAAAATCACAATAAAAAAGTGAGTAAATCGGTCAGTTGACACTTCAAAACCGTTATTTGACAGGTTTAATTTCGTCAACCCAAAACTGATCTGGATAGTTATCTATACAATGTGTTGCATGTTGTTGATTTAGATAAATGCCGGCGGCTACCAGGGTTGCCGTTGGTAGTTCAGCTTCTAATTGGGGAAAAAGTATCCGTTCCTCAAACCTGATATGTTTAGTCAGTAATTCGGCAAAAGAAAGAAAATCAGCATTATTAAAGTTATTATCCCGAACTATTTTATTGGCCAGTTTCGATAATAGGAGATGCTCATCTCTGCCACGCTGAATAAGTGCGTTATTAATTTCGTTGAATAATAATGTTTCTTCTTCTCTAAAATGTTCAAGAAGGTGATTTTGCCAGTAATAGTTTAGATAAGCCTTGATCCTTGATAAATGTATCCCTTTTTTTAAACCCTCTTTTATTTTCCAGCAAAAAAGCAACCCTAAATGATGATCCTGTGACAGGGCAACTATGTGTGGGCTTCGTTTAAGTGGCTTGTGCTCCATTTTCTGATTTTACTATTATTCATCGGCTTTAAGGGATCTCACAATTCAAAATATTGATTGTACATATCTAACCGGGATTTTATGACTTTACACGCTGCTATAGCATCGGGAACTCCCATCGTCTTTTTTAGGTTACCCACTTGGCCGATCAGCGGTTTCAACCATTGATGCAATGCCTTGTGATTGGGTCCTTTCATTTTACATTCGCTGATCATTTTATCGATCCCATATCGCAGATCATTCTGGACATTTGTGCAATCCGTTGAGGAATGTTCCTTGCCTGTTGTATTGAATTTCTGAAGGATGTCTTGCAGGTTATGAACATTCGCGTCGGTAATCGAATCAACCTTCCATTTGGCACCATTATCCAGGGCAAGTTTTCCTGTATCGACGTCATCTTTTTCATCATCCTCCTCTGCTGTTGCAGCATAATTTTTATGTCCGCCTTGCTTGCAACTAAAATCTGCAAATAATATTGCTGCCGACAATAATGCAATAAGTAACCCTCTCATCTCTTAATTTTTACCTGGCTTAAATTATTAACATAAACATTGCATAAGTAATATTACAGACAAAAATATCTTTTAATTTATACTATAAATATGATTTAAATCATAAATTTATATGAGTTAAGTCAACGGAGATTCCCCTCATTAAGGACAAATTTGTCTGAAAATACACCAGCAATTTAAGCGGCCGAATAGAATAACAATAAATGGCAGCGATAATTTGCCAGAAAGATAGCTTCTAAAAATAAATCATTTATAAAGTTCAAATACGTAAAGCAATGAGCAAAACCCACTACTTATCAACACTGGTTATAACAGTTATAACCAGTTTCTTTATTTACAGCTGCGGAGGGAGCACTCAGCAATCTACCTCTGATTCAACCGCGACTTCTTCAACGGCGGGTACAACTGCGGAAACAAACGATCCCAAAGGCACCGGCAAGTTTACTGATGTAAAGCTTACCCACCCGCTTGACCAGGCCATGGTTAGCCAGGGTAAAGCCATTTATGATGTAAAGTGTAGTGCTTGCCACAAGCTTACGTCTGAAAAATTAGTTGGACCAGGGTGGAAGGGGGTTACAGACAGAAGATTACCTGAATGGATCATGAATTTCGTTACCAATACAGATGTGATGCTGAGTAAAGATACAGCAGCGCAAGCTATGGTCGAAAGATGTATGGTCCGTATGCCGAATCAACATCTTAGTGATGACGATGCCCGTCATATTCTGGAATATATGCGCAATAATGATGGTAAAAATTAAATCTTTAATCACAATTAATATTAATATCATGAATAAACTTTTCTTAGTGCTTGGCGCAGTTGCCCTGGTTGCATCTCTCCAAAGCTGTAAAATGAAGACCACTGAATCAGCGGTGGCGGGTGATGCAGCATCTAAAGTGTATGTCCCCCCAGGCAAATATGATGAATTTTACAATTTTGTATCCGGAGGCTTTAGCGGGCAGGTTACTGTGTATGGTTTGCCATCGGGTCGGCTATTGAAGGTTATACCTGTTTTTTCTGTTTTCCCGGAAAATGGTTATGGATATAGTGAAGAAACCAAGGCGATGCTCAACACGACTAATGGCCTGGTACAATGGGATGATCAACATCACCTGGAGTTGTCTCAAACTAATGGTATTCATGACGGACGATGGCTGTTTGCCAATGCAAATAACACCCCCCGGGTTGCCAGGATTGATTTAAAAACCTTTAAAACAACCGAAATTCTGCAAATACCTAACAGCGGGGGGAATCACTCATCGCCGTTTATTACTGAAAACACAGAATACGTAGTGGCAGGAACACGTTTTTCTGTTCCCCTGGGGAATGCCGATGTGCCCATAAGCTCATTTAAGAAAAATTTCAAAAGCACCGCTTCATTTATTAGCGTCGATAAAAACAGCGGGCATATGAACATCGCGTTTCAAATTATTTTACCTGGAATGAACCTTGACCTGAGCCATGCAGGTAAAGGGCCTTCGCATGATTGGTTTTTCTTTTCATCCTACAATACGGAACAAGCGTACACTTTGCTTGAAGTAAATGCATCACAGAAAGACAAGGATTTCATTGTGGCTGTAAATTGGAAGAAAGCCGAAGAGTATGCAAAGGCAGGCAAAGGGCATAAAATGGCAACTGCATATGCCCACAATACCTATGATGAGGATAAGCAAACCGCCACATCCGTGATTGAAAAGGAAGTATTGTTACTGGACCCAAAAGATTGCCCTGATATGGTTTATATGATACCATGTCCAAAATCCCCTCATGGTACAGATGTTGATCCAACCGGAGAATACATTGTGGGCAGCGGTAAACTGGCAGCTTTGATCCCCGTTTTTTCGTTCACCAAAATAATAAAAGCGATAAAAGACAAGCAATTTGAAGGTAATTATTATGGCATCCCGGTAATTAAGTATGAAGCAGCACTGCATGGTGAAGTTAAAAAACCCGGTCTTGGCCCCTTGCATACCGAATTTGATGGCCGGGGCAATGCTTACACCTCTATGTTCCTTTCATCCGAGGTTGTAAAATGGAGGCTAAGCGATCTTAAGGTACTGGACCGCGCACCTACCTTCTATTCAACCGGTCATTTGATGGTTCCGGGAGGCGATACCAGAAAGCCTTATGGCAAATACCTGGTGGCTTATAACAAAATTACTAAAGACCGTTATTTGCCAACCGGTCCCGAACTATGCCAATCGGCCCAGTTATTCGACATTTCAGGGGATAAAATGCAATTACTACTTGACTTCCCAACTATTGGAGAGCCGCACTATGGACAAGCAATACCTGCAAGTATTATAAAAGATCAGCAAGTTAAATACTATGATATCAATAAAAATCACAATAAATACGTTTCTATGGGCGAAAAGAAAGCCAATGTGGTTCGTACCGGCAACCGGGTGGATGTTTATATGACTGCGATCAGATCGCATCTGGTTCCAGACAATATTGAAGGCGTTTTTGTTGGAGACGAAGTTTATTTCCATGTCACTAATCTTGAGCAGGATTGGGATGTACCGCATGGTTTCGCCGTGAAGAACTCACCGACCGCCGATCTGTTAATTATGCCGGGTGAGACCCTTACAATAAAATTCAATGCAGATAAACAGGGGATATTTCCGTTCTACTGTACTGACTTTTGCTCAGCGCTCCACCAGGAAATGTCAGGCTATCTTCGGGTGTCTCCTAAAGGAAGTAATGTCCCTTTGAAATTTGGCACAGGCGTAATTGCACCGGCAACTGCAGATGCAACGGAAACTGTAGCAAAATAAGATTATAATATACGGTGATGCCTCTTGCCGGGGCATTACCATATTCATCTCATTCATCATGAAAAAGTTAACCAATCCGGGTAAAGCAAGTATTGTAGTTATTATACTTTTCCTGTCAACCTTATGGGTTTTACCAATGTGGCGAATTGATCTTAGGGCGCCTCAATACCCAGGGGGGCTATCCATGAAAATATGGATCAACGACGTGAAAGGCGACGTAGACATAATCAATGGATTAAATCACTACATCGGTATGAGTACGATACACAAGAAAGATTTCCCTGAGTTTGTATTCCTTCCCACTACCATGGCAATTTTTATGTCACTGGGTTTGGGGGTATTGCTTTTAAACAGAAAAGTCGGTTACTATATCTGGACAGGTATGTTCGCTTTTATAGGTGTTTTTTCATTCTACGATTTTTATAAATGGGAATATAACTATGGGCATAATCTCAATCCGGAGGCTCCCATTAAGGTTCCGGGTATGTCTTATCAGCCGCCATTATTTGGCTATAAAAAATTATTGAATTTCGAGGTGCTTTCGCAGCCGGATATTGCAGGGTGGTTTTATATTGGAGCAGGGGTATTGTTGGTTTCAATAACTATTTATGAATGGAAAAAAAACATGGCAAAATGAAAAAGCAGATTTTATTATTTTTTTTCACAGGGGCGTTTTGCCTCGCAGGTTGCAAACGGCAGTTTGATCCAATCAATTATGGGCATGAAGCCTGTACACACTGTCGTATGACCATAATGGATAAACGCTTTGCTGCCGAGATCATAACAAGCAAAGGAAGAGCAATTAAATTTGATGATTTCGGATGCCTTTTAGGTTGGGTAAAAGAAGAGAATTTTAGCGATCCCGGTGCAATGATATTTGTAGCAGATTTTAATCATCCCGGAGGAGATTTTTTAGATGCGCGTCATGCTGTATTTATTCATGATGAAACATTGAGGTCACCCATGAACGGGAATTTTGCGGCCACAGCCTCAGAGATTCAAGCCAATCAGTTGAATAAAAGCGCACATAGTCAGATATTAACCTGGATAAACCTGAGCAAGTGAAAAGGATATCGCCTTTTATAATACTCCTGATGTCTCTGTGTTTTAAAACCACAGCAAGCTTCGCCCTTGTTATTAAAGTGTTTCCGGGCGCACATAGTATTCAAAATGCCATAAACAAGGCACATAACGGCGATACCTTATTGGTGCAAAAGGGACTTTACAAAGAACATAATATAATTGTTCAAAAGCGACTGGTGATCATTGGGAACGGGTACCCGGTAATTGACGCAGAAAGCAGATACCAGGTTTTTACCATTAGCTATGATTCTGTAATTATCAAGGGCTTGCAGATACAGAATGTTGGTACAGCGAGTGTAACCGATATGGCTGGCATTAGAATTGCAAACTCAAAAAATGTCATCGTTGAAAGCAACCGGCTGATTAACAACACATTCGGCGTGTACCTCCAAAATTCAGCCTACTGCCGTGTCATTAATAATATAATCCATTGCAATATAAAAGACCAGTTAAACGGAGGAAATGGTGTACATGCCTGGAAGTCAAACCACTTGTTGATAGAAGGAAATTCCGTATCCGGTCATCGCGATGGTCTCTATTTCGAATTTGTTACTGAATCAGGAATAATGAAAAATACATCTTCCGGCAATGTGCGTTATGGGCTTCATTTTATGTTCTCACATAATAATACTTACACCAATAACACTTTTAAGGACAATGGTGCGGGAGTAGCTGTCATGTATTCAAAAGGAGTGATCATGCGCGACAATAATTTTGTACATAATTGGGGTGATGCCTCATATGGTCTGCTACTCAAGGAAATCTCCAATAGTAAAATTGAGCATAATAGATTTATTGGAAATACAACAGGATTATACATGGAGACAACTACTAATGTAGATGTGAAACGAAACCTTTTTCAGGATAATGGCTGGGCATCCCGTGTGGAGGCGAGTTGTACCGGCAGCAAATTTAGCGGAAATAACTTTATTGGGAATTCCTTCGACGTAGCCACCAATGGCACTTTAATGCTAAATAACTTCAATGGGAATTTTTGGGATAAATATGACGGTTACGATCTGGATAAAGATCAGACCGGCGATGTACCCTATTACCCGGTTAGTGTTTATTCAGTGCTAACTGAAAAAATACCGGTAGCAATGATATTATATCATAGCTTGCTTACGGATATTATGGACCAGGTGGAAAAAGTAATGCCAACCATTATACCAGATAAGTTAAAAGACGACCACCCAAGGATGAAAAAAATAAAACTATGATCTCGGTAGAAAACTTAACAAAATCATTCGGAAAATTTAAGGCGCTTGATAACGTCAGCCTAAGTTTCAATCGTGGAAATACCATTTCTCTGATCGGGCCAAATGGCTCGGGGAAAACCACACTAATCAAATCTATCCTTGGGTTGGTGATACCGGAAAAAGGCATAATAAGGATAAACGGAACAGAGATCAAATCAAACCCCATATACCGTTCCCAAATAGGCTATATGCCTCAAATAGGACGATATCCTGAGAATATGACCATACGCCAGGTAATCAATATGCTTAAGGAAATCCGAAAGGACTGCAATAGTTATGACGAGGAATTAATTGAAGGATTTGGCATCCCAGCTTTACAACACAAAACCATGCGCAGCCTATCGGGCGGCACACGTCAAAAAGTAAGCGCATGCCTGGCATTTCTTTTCCAGCCTGATATTTTTATCCTGGATGAACCTACCGCGGGGCTAGACCCTGTATCGAGCGAATTGCTTAAGGATAAGATCATCAAGGAACGTGAAAATGGAAAACTTATCCTTATTACCTCACACGTACTGAGCGACCTGGATGATATTACCAGCCACGTTGTTTACCTGCAGGAAGGGAAATTAATATTTTACAAAGATATCGAACAACTGAAGGAGTCAACCGGTGAAAACAAACTGAATAAAGTGATCGCTATGATCATGCAAAAAGATTTTTTAAAAGTTCATGCCATATAATATGAAGACGATCATAAAATATGTATTGCTCGATCTGTTGCGAAACAAAACTATCCTGGTTTATACCTTTATACTCGCTGTGCTTGCAGTAAGTGTACTTAGCATGAGCGGAAATTCGTCCAAAGGCTTGTTGAGCCTGCTGAATATTACGCTCCTGTTTGTACCGATCATCAGCATCCTGTTTGCAACCATTTATTTTTTTAATTCGGTGGAATTTACAGAGCTATTATTGGCACAACCGATTAAACGGAAGGCGATGATACTGGCCGAATATATCGGAGTAGCATTCGCATTAAGTATAGCGTACCTGGTCGGCGTTGGGTTGCCCTCGGTTTTATTAAATTACAGTTTGGCATCTTTAACACTGATCATCAGCGGCGTATTACTGACATTGATCTTTACGGCACTTTCGTTGCTCATCTTTGTGTTGTTCAAAGACAAAACGAAGGGTATAGGCGCTGCTATTATTACAGCGCTCTTCTTTACTCTATTATTCGATGGCCTGCTCCTCTCATTCATCTACTCGTTCAGCGATTACCCGATTGACAAGCCTCTATTAGGGTTTATCTCATTAAACCCTGTTGATCTTGGCCGCATACTCGTGTTGCTGCAATTGGATGTTGCCGTGATGATGGGCTACTCTGGCGCGTTGTTCAAAGAATTTATGGGATCCGCCATTGGCAGCATTTATTCTATCGCCTGCATGACGCTGTGGATATCCTTGCCGCTGGTGACCTCAGTTAGAAAATTCAGAAAAAAAGACCTGTAATCGAAGTTGAATCAAATACCCTCATAGATAACACCTGATGTCGGCGTTTCCTTGAGTTCTATTTTAATCAACCCGGGTAATAGCGGCTTTATCTTATCCCATATCCAAACGGATAATATTTCCGCTGTAGGGTTCTCCAGGCCAGAAATATCATTGAGCATGTGATGATCAAGCATGTCGATAACAGGTTTTACGATTTCCTTAAGGTGCCCAAAATCAACTACCCATCCTTCAGGATTATTTATCTTACCTTCAGCAAAGATGGTGAGATAATAAGTATGACCATGAATTTCCCTGCACTTATGGCCTTCGGGAACATTCGGCAGAAAGTGTGCCGAGTCAAAAGAGAATTGTTTATAAATGATCATTTTATGTATTATTGGTCGGGTTAAATCTTACTTGTTACCAGCCCAGTTCTTCCCTGCCGGTTGCGCTAATCATATCGGCAGACCATTCGGGTACAAACGTGATGACAATCGCGACGACGTAATCTTTAAAAGCTTCTTTTGTCATTAATTCGACACCACCTTTTATGTAATCCCCAGCGGGGCATGCCGGTGTCGACAAGGTCATGGTAATAGCTACTTCCTTTTTACCCTTATCTATAATTATTGAATAAATAAGTCCCAGGTCTACAATATTAAGCTCTAATTCCGGATCTCTGACCAGAGAAAGCATCTGCATTAACCTTATTTTATCTTCATACTGGGGATCAGTTATTTCAACGTCTGTCATTTTCTTAAATGATTTATAATGTAAAACACATGACTACAATATAAAGCCGAAGCTGCGGTCATCATTACACATCCCCCATACATCAAATAATGTTCTCTTAACAGTATACCTGAAAGGAATAGTAAAAAACCAGGCAAATAGGTTCTCATTTGGATGGTCACCAATTGCTCTTTGTATAAATCTTTTGGTTGCAGGTCAGCTAACCTGTCAGGCTTTGTTAGGTGCATCCATACAATGAACGGCAAGGTCTTGTATGTTTGCCCCATGATAAGTGTTGTGATAAATCCTGCAAAAAATGAATAACCATAGGCGCTGATCACTGATACCGGTGTATCATGATAACACATCACAGCAGCTATAAGCAGTACGAAGGGTAGTGAGATAATTCCCAAGGCAACAAATGTTTGTTTCATGCCTGCGTCCATCTTTTTTCGGATAGCGCTTTTATAGCAGTGCCACACATAGGCCATGTAAAACAGCAATCCGGCAATAATGAGGGATATATAAACCAAATGCCACCGGGTGCTTTTTAAAACCATCCCCTCAATTAAGAGTAATATCAGACCTCCATTAATAAGATAGTAAGCGATTGTCAAAAAGCCTTTAACCTCCTTACGGCTAAGCAAAAACATGGGGATCAACCGGGAGCTAACCCCGATCACCAGCAACAGAAACCATCCGGCCATTCCAATTGAAGCATGTACTTTCAAATAATGCAAATGCTCTGCAGGAAGAAAGCTCAGCCGGAAATTCAATAATAAAGTTATACCGATTACAGCAGTAACTATTAGCCAAAGGTGCGCGGTAAGAATAAAATCAATTATGATATTATTGGTTTGGGCTTTTTTGCAAGTAAGGAGTATGTTGATTGCATGGAGTGTTAATGAAATTAAGACCAGGGAAGCTCCAATAAAAATGGATGCTTCCAAATCAAAATTCCAAAATGAATGAACCAGTAAACAGGTGCCAAACAGTAACAAGATAAAGCTAACGACCGGTATCCGCTCACTGTAAAGTTTGCTATCAGCAATTACAGGCATCAATTGATTACTTGCACCCATAATGATCATAGTTCCCCAACCCAAAACGGTTAAGTGGGTAATCGCTAATAAATGTGGCTGAAAAAAATGCCCTTTAAAGTCCCCGGCCGAAATAAATGTCAGGATGCTTATCGCAACAAGGCTCAAGGCAGCAGCACCATAATAAGGGATAATAGTTCTTTTGGCCGGAATATGATGATCTGCCAGCTCCATTATTCGTGTTTGTGATATATGATAAGGATAACCTCGGTTTCCGCTTGTTTATAGACATAATTAAAATTTCTGTCCTTTAACTCAGGAAATAAGAAAAGCGGAATCTTTTTATGGCGAACATAAAGTGCTTCTCCTATGTTCAGTCGATCAAGTTCGTCCAAAATAGCGATCATGGGCTGCGGCATTGCCATTTCCCTCACATCAATTTTTGTAAACTTTAAGTAATAGTTTTTCAGAACGCTATCAAAAAGATCCGGGTTTGGCACTGCTTCAGCCTCATCGCTTTTCAACGATTTGTTTTGATCGTTTTTTGTGATATAGGTAAAAACTGCTCCGTATGGTTCTTTTGAAACGGAAATAGAGTGCCCTTTCTCTTTTAGTATACGGATCAAAGGCGCGGGCTCAAAAGAATTAATAACGAGCATTGTTTTACCAGATGGAACTTCTGATAATTGTTTCATGATCTTGTTAAATGGATCTATCCCATTAGCCAGATCATGCCTGACATCAATAGTTGAAACTACATCTGTATTATTCTGAATAACCTCCGCATTTAAAAGGCCTTCTTCAAAAATCTTTTCCGGATTGTTAACCTCAAACCCAATTCGGGCAAGGCCGTCCAGTATGTTTTCTACTTTACAGTTTCCTATTATTGCAGCCTCTGCAACAGTTACCCTCGGAGCGAATATTTTTCGCAGTATTGGATTCTTCAGCTTTTTGAAATGCGGACTGAGAGAAACTAATACATCAATCGCTTCAAGTTTGTATTTTATAATAGATCCTATCCTGGTTTCGGCACTGATAGTCATGATATTTAGGGTTAAACGGGGCGGAATTATTATTCAACCCCGTATCGTTCACCGGTTATGATTTGCTTTCAAGTGCTATGGCCTTCGGAAATAAAATGTTATTCTCCAGGTGGATATGTGTGTGCAGGTCGTCCTCAAAATCTTCCAATTTCTTATACAATAATGCATAACTGGTACAAGCATGTTCAGGCAACGTATAGTTGTGGGTTAGATTTTTAATGTCTTCCGCCAGCTTACCGACAATGTCGTGATCATTTTCCATTACCGCTACAGGTTCTTTTACCGAATTAAAACTTTGAGAAACAGGCCCTCCTGCCGCTTCCAACTGTTTGATATAAGGGAACAAAATACGTTCTTCCTTATTTAAATGAACGATCAGCTCATTTGCCATAGCATTCACTTTTTGCCATACTTGAACCAGGTTAGGATTTGTTTTACCATGACGATTAGCCACTTTCTGGCTCAACTCCAAAAGAATGGGAATATTTTGTTTTACATAGCCGTGGTGTACGTTGATAACATAGTCAGCGAGAAAGGTCAGGCTCCATGCGTCAAAATCATGTTGTGGGGTGCCGGCAGAAACTTTAGCCACCTTTTCAAGTTCATTTTTAACATACAGCACATCTAAGCCTTTTTCTTTGCAGGCATCCTCCAGGCTTTTTTTCCCTCCGCAGCAAAAATCCAATCCCAGCTTCTTAAAAGTTTCGGCTTTGCGAAGATCTTTCTTCACAATTTCGCCAAGGGTTTCGGGTCGTTGCCCGGCGTCACTTTTCCGTATTTCCACTTCCCATACTTCGGGACCGTTTAACAGGTATTTCCACAAAAAGCAATTCCCGCGTTCGCCAAGCAGTTGATAATATAGCGGTTTGGGGTCGTGGTCATTATGTATTACAAAGGCCTCGCCGCCTGCAAGACGGTCAAAATATTGAAAGATCGTAGGGTGTTTTAAGCGTGGTTCTATCTTTGTAACATCCAAAACTTCGGTCTCAAATTCTTGTGTCTGATTCATGTTATTTATATTTATGATTTTGAAAAATTAATTGTGTTACGTAAGGAAAATTCCGGTTTGACGGCTGTTTTGGGTTTCAAGTCCCTGACCGCGGATATGCTTATCAAAAAAGCGCCGGAAAATAATCCAATAGCAGCCCACCAAAGCAGCCATGGATAAAATGAGCTGTTCCTGTTCATCATTTCCGATAGTCCCTGGGTCATTAGTATAATTTCATTTGCTATAACTGATACAGTAAAAATGATTATCCCGGCTTTTACCATTCTTTTCTCCATCTCAAAAAAGTTTACATGTATTAAATGGGCAAGCAGATAAAGACTAATGAAACCGAGCATCACCAGGTGTAAATAGCCGATGATAACCGGGCGATTTGAAAAAATCTCATTCCCTATTGAAGGAAAGACAGTTCCGATTTGCATCGTTGTTTTGAGAGCAAAGGCAAATAGCGACAGCGATCCGGTCACTTTTGCAAAAGGGCTCATGTTGCTAAAAACGGGTTTAGCGATGACGATCACAGCTCCAAAACAAATCAGGGTCAGCACTAACAAGGCACAACCCAAAACTGCTATGCTACGAACGGTTAGATTGGGGAAGTGCCACAAATAAGAAAGGAATAAAGTAGGTAAAACGGACAAGGAAAGAACAATGGCAAAGCGTTTGACCCGCAATTTAACCCGATTGTTAAATTTACTTTTGAATTGATTGATGAGTAAAGCAAAAACGCTTAAAGTGAAGAAACCGTTGTATTGCAGGTGCAGGTAAGTATAAATGGCATCCCGGTATAAAAGTATATTGACGGAGTGCGACGCCATCATATAAGCGAGCGTAAACGGCCCTATTGACGAGATACAAAGCGCGGCAAGAGCAAATACGCACAGAAATTTTACTGATTTTTGCGCACCACTTTTTCCGAGGTCTTTAATAAAAACCCAGCTAAAAGCATAAGTCACAAAAATGAATAGCGTTGAAAATATGATAGAGAAAAGTGCATAACCCTGAAATGGGAAACTAAAAAGCATCCCTGTAGCGGTTAGCAGTAATCCGGTTAAAAGGAGTTTGTATATAGGTTTACCGCAATACTTTTGGGGCAAAATTTCAAAAGTCATTAACATAAACAAGCAAAGTGTTATCCAGCCTGCAAATGCAAAATGCGAATGCGCGTGCAGAATAAATTTAAAGTCGACACCTGGCATAGAAAATAATATTTTGCTTCTGAGTAATACCCCCAATAAGGCAACAATTGCCAGGTTAATTAAAGCTACTGTAATCCACCGGTTTCTTTTATCTATCATATGGAATTGTTTTAATAACTATAAAAGGACCTTTAAGTCCTTTATTGGAATAAATTTTTACACTTTTCTCAAGAAACCATTTCCCTTTTTATGTTTTTTCGCCATACCGCCAATAGTCGCCTCTTCCATCATTTTTTTGATCTCATTTCTGAGGGATTTGAACTTATTATGTAACGGACACGGTTCCATCTCAGAGCATTCTTTAAGTCCGATACCGCATCCCGTAAACAGATGGTCGCCATCAACAGCGGTGACAATTTCAATAAGTGCCGTTTCATTTTGCTTTTTATCAAGATAAAACCCACCATTTACACCCTTTTGAGAAGTGACGATATTATTCCGGGTGAGAATTTGTAATATCTTGGCGGTAAAGTGCTGTGGTGCCTCAATGTGGTCGCATATATCAGTAACACCGACTTTTTTACTTTCGCTTCCCTCTGCAGCTATATAAATGGCAGCCCTGATCGCATACTCGCTTGATTTTGAAAACATAATTTTTATTCTTAGCACCAAAACACATCAGTATCCTATTTTATACCGTTGTCGTTGCTGAAATAAATCTTGTGCAATTTATCCTGGATAGATTTTTTTTCACATGTTAGATATCATGACATAATATGACATACATCATATTATTTTCATAAATCTAACCATCAGACCAGATAACCGGGCAAGCACTGTTAATAATGACATGCATTCTGAAAAAAGATGTTCGCATATCTTTTCGAGAATTTCAACAACTGTTAATTGGCTTGAAACGGTCCATGAAAAATGAGGGCATGGAAAGCTTTAGCCAGAATATACAGCCGGCAAAAAGCAGCTTTTTCCAAAACGAATCTTGATCCCGACAAATGCGGGGTGTTTTTATATATAATTCGTTGATAATCCCCTAATACTCCACCCTGACATGGTATATACTCATCAGCATGCGCTTGAATATTTCCTTGATGGTTTCGATGTCTTTCAGCGTAATGTCGCTGTCCTTTAGCTGGTCCTGGTTAAGTTTGTATTTGACGATACGGTCCACCAGGTCGCTGATAGACCTTTGGTCAGGTTCGCGGAGCGAGCGGGAAGCGGCTTCTACCGAGTCGGCCAGCATTAATACCCCCTGTTCTTTTGAAAACGGTATGGGGCCGGGATAACGGAAGATGTTTTCATTGACAAATTTTTCGGGAAAATTCTTCAGGAAAGACTGGTAAAAATAATCGACCCGGGTATTGCCATGGTGCGTACGGATAAAATCGACCACGATCTCGGGCAGGTTGGCTTTGCGCGCCATTTCCACCCCCGTACTTACGTGCCTGATGATAATTTGAGCGCTTTCCTCGTATGGCAACTTATCGTGCGGGTTGAAGCCCGAGCTTTGGTTCTCCACAAAAAACAACGGGTTCTCCAGTTTGCCAATGTCGTGATAAAGCGCCCCGGCCCGCACCAATAAAGCGTTACCACCTATCCTGAAAATGGCATTTTCGGCCAGGTTGGCTACCTGCAGCGAGTGCTGGAAAGTACCCGGTGCAGCAAAAGCCAGTTCGCGCAGTAATGGCGAATTGGTATTGGTCATTTCGATAAGTGTAATATCGGAAGTGATGCCAAACACTTTTTCGAAAGCGTATATAAGCGGGTAAGCAAGTAATGTTAGCAGCACACTTACCGCGAACGGGACAAATTCAAGCCAATCGATACCCGTAAGCGTGCCTTCGCGGATAAAAGATATACCTAAAAACGCCACAAAGTAACCGGTAGTGACTATAAGGGCCGATACCAGGAACTGCCCGCGGCGGATGAGGTTCTTAATGCTATATATAGAAACCATGCCGGCGGTTATCTCGAAATAGGCAAATTCGAAACTGTTCGGCACAAAAAAACCTGCTACAAGGATCACCAGCACATGGATATTGAGCGCAAGGCGGGTATCGAACAATATGCGGATGATAATGGGAACTATACAATAGGGTATATAGTACAGGTTGGGCAGCTGCAGCCTGATAGCAAATGACAGCGACGCCAGCATGGACGTAACGACCAGCAAAATGAGGCCGACAAGACGGTTATCCAGATAGATATCCCTGCGGAACAGGTACAGGAACACGATAAGCAGCGTGATGACGATAGAAACCAGCAGGAACTGGCCCACCAGTACCAGCCTGTGGTCGCCGTTTACCCGGGCGTTATCCTCGAATGCTTTTTTGTATGATTCGAGCTTTTGAAAAACCACGTCGTTAACGACCGATCCTTTTTGCACGATCACCTCTCCTTTTTGCACCATGCCGCGGGTAAGCGACAAGCCGTCCAACACCTCCTTTTCGAGCCGGGTTGTCAGCTTATCATCGTACCTGAGGTTATTTTGCAAGCGGTTTTGCACCAGGTCGAGCACAAAAGTTTTATCAAGGTTTTTCCTGCGGGACAGTTCCTGGTCGCAATAGGCAACCGCCTTGTCCTTGGTAAACATATCAGCCGTATTTTTATCGGTCGCAACATTTTTATCAAGAACTGTTATGGCATAATTCTGCTGATTTTGCTGATACTTTGCGTTTAAAGAGAGCAGCCCCTTGCTGTATATGTTCTTCAATAACTGCTCGCCGGCATTAAAATAGCTTTGTTTTTGCGGCTCTTTCAGCCCGGCATCGTGCCACTTAATGTCGAAATCATTTTTATAACCTTCCAGCGCCTGCATAGCCACCTCATCATCCAACTGGTATATCGGCGTTACACTGCGCAGGGCAGCCTGCCTGTCGCTATCTATCTCGGGCTGTGTTTTCAGGATGGCAAAGCTGTAGGGCGATACCAGGTCCTTTTGCGCCCATATCCGGCCACGGTCGTACTCGTACCTGAATTTGGCTTGCTTGGGCAGTGTAAAAACGATGACGCAGATACTCGACACTATCATAAAGTACCTTAGATAGTTGGAGTATTTTCGCAAAAAAGCCTTTTGGCGGGAGGAAGTAAGCGTAGCCATTTATTGTATTAACCCATCAAAAATAAGATATTTTCCGTTGGTTTGGGTTGATTAACTTGGATTGGGTTGATTAAACCCGCCCGGAACAAGCCTATTGACAGGCGATAGTGACCATCTTTAGCGCCGCCCATTTAACTCAATACCCTCTTCAACCAATCGTCAAATATTATGCATGCATAGCATTTCCTTTGGGCAAATAATTTAACTTTGCGGCACCAATTATTATTGTGTTCATGAAAGAAGTATATATCGTTTCGGCAACCCGTACGCCCATAGGCAGTTTCGGCGGAGCTTTGTCACCCCTGACGGCAACCCAGCTTGGTGCCATCGTCATCAAATCGGCAGTAGAAAAAGCAGGTCTTCAGCCCAACCACGTACAGGAAGTTTTTATGGGCAATGTGCTATCGGCTAATGTTGGACAGGCTCCGGCTACGCAGGCGGCTATATTTGCAGGCCTCCCCTATTTACCGGCAACAACGGTTAATAAGGTATGCGCCTCGGGCATGAAAGCTATCATGCTTGCTGCACAAAGCATCCTGTCGGGTCAAAATGATATCGTGGTGGCTGGTGGAATGGAGAGTATGAGTAATACGCCTTATTATTTAGATAAGGCACGTAACGGCTACAGGCTTGGGAATGGGCAGATCATTGATGGCCTGGTAAAAGATGGCTTGTGGGATGTATATAATGATTATCACATGGGTTCGGCTGCGGAATTATGCGCAGCCGAATGCCATATCAGTCGCGAAGATCAGGATGCTTTTGCGGTTGAATCGTATCAAAGGGCGCAAAGATCACAGGGCGATGGAAAATTTAAGGACGAAATAACACCGGTAGAGTTAAAAGATAAAAAGGGGGATGTTACTTTATTTGCTGACGATGAAGAACCTAAAGCGGTTAAATTCGAGAAAATACCCACGCTGAAACCCGTTTTCAAAAAAGACGGCACGGTTACCGCCGCCAACGCATCGACCCTGAATGACGGCGCCGCGGCACTGGTATTAATGAGCAAAGAAAAGGCTGATGGGATGGGTATAAAACCATTAGCAAGGATAATTTCCTTTGCCGACGCGCAACAGGCGCCTGAATGGTTCACTACAGCGCCGTCAAAGGCTATACCGCTGGCATTGCATCGCGCCGGTCTGTCTCCGGGCCAAATCGACTATTTCGAGATCAACGAAGCATTCTCCGTAGTTTCTATTGCTAACAATCAGCAATTGGACCTCGACCCGGCTAAAGTGAACGTAAATGGCGGTGCAGTGTCATTAGGACACCCGCTGGGTGCTTCGGGAGCGCGAATTATTGTAACTTTACTGCACGTACTACAGCAAAACGGCGGCAAATATGGCGCTGCCGGTATTTGCAACGGCGGCGGTGGCGCCAGTGCAATGGTTATCGAAAATTTGCGTTAATTTAATTAATGAAAAAACTGTTTACTTTATTCCTGGCAGCTGGTATGCTGCCCTTAATGACATACGCCCAGCACGCAGACGATAGCGGCAATGTGCGGCAGTTAATGAAATACCAGGACAGCCTGGTTACCATCAGCAAACAACTGGTGAATAACGATACCGAAATGGAGCGTCAGAACGCCAATGTTGAGTTTATAAAAACATTGGTAAAAGCGCTAAAGATACCTCATTCATTCAATTTCAACTTTGATTCGCTTAAAGCGGTGCGTGTGCTGAATGCGCCTGATAACCGTTTCAGGATATTTACCTGGTGTATGCAGTATGATGACGGCAGCTACCGCTATTATGGAACTGTACAAATGAATACCGGCGAAAAGTTGGTGATGTTCCCGCTTAATGACTATACGCCTTACATTAAAAACGCCGAAGACACCGTAACCGACAACACCAAATGGCTGGGCGCTGTGTATTATAAGATAATCCCGGTATACACCGAAAAATACCCCTACTATGTATTACTGGGCTGGAAGGGAAACACGGTAAAAACAAACAAAAAAGTGATCGACGTTATCAGTTTCAGGAATGATAAGCCCGTATTCGGGCATTCGGTGTTTGACGGGAACGGGAAAGTGCGCAAGCGCGTTGTTTTTGAATATACCCGGCAGGCATCGATGCTGTTGAACTATGTGCCAGACGAGCACCTTATTGTATTCGATCACCTGGTGCCGCCTGATAAAAAAATGACCGGCCATTTTGATGTTTACGGCCCCGACCTGAGTTACGACGGCTACCGGTTTAAAGACGGCCGATGGGAGTACGCGGATAACCTTGACATGCGGAACAAGCCAAATAGCCGCGACGGAGATTACATTGACCCGAAAAAGCAACGGGAGGTAGATAAAGCGACGGCTGGCGGGCAATAGTTGAATGGTTGACCGAGTTAAATTAAGTTGGGTTTAGTTGAATATGTTTGCCACTTAATGTAATCGAACTCAATCAACTATATCACAAAACATAAACAAGCTAAACTGTAATAATTCCGGTATAAAATTTTGATTTACGGGAATAATAGTACATTAGTCAAATTTTCTCAAGAAATTAACTATGCAAGAAACCCCAATCGCGGTTGCTAAAACCAAATCACGATTCCCCAAAGCAGTGCCTTACATTATAGGCAACGAGGCAGCCGAACGCTTCAGTTACTACGGCTTACGCTCTATACTGGTAACCTTTTTAGTGGCGCAGTTTTATAACCCGACGTTAGATCCGGCTCTTACACAAACCGCTGAGGCACATGCCAACGCAAGCACTCATTTTTTTGTGGCGCTTTCTTATTTCATGCCTCTTTTGGGTGGGATAATGGCCGACTGGTTTTTTGGAAAATACAAAGTTATTTTATGGCTATCTATCGTGTATTGCCTTGGCAATCTTTTCACTTCTTCGTTTACCACCAATCTACCACTGTTTACTATGGGGTTGGTGCTTATCGCAACCGGGGCGGGTGGTATAAAATCATGCACAACAGCCAATGTAGGCGATCAGTTTGATAAAAACAACCAGGACCTGATGTCAAAGGTTTATGGCTGGTTCTATTTCAGTATCAATGCAGGGTCCATGGTATCTTTCGCCCTTATACCATGGGCTTATAAGAATTTAGGTCCGAGAATAGCATTTGGCATTCCGGGTACTTTAATGGCTTTAGCCACCATCATTTTCTTTTCGGGCCGTAAAATGTATGTCAGGGTACCCCCTGCCGGCGTAAATAAAAACAATTTCGTATTCATATCGATATACGCTCTTTTTAACTTAAAGAAAAAGCAAAAGGGGCAATCCTTGCTGGATGTTTCCAAAGGGCCATTTGACGCGGAAAAAGTAGAGGGTATCAAAGCCGTTTGGCGTGTAATGGGTGTGTTTTTCTTCACGCTCGCATATTGGATCGTGTGGGACCAAAACCTTTCCGAATGGGTGTTGCAATCGAATAAGATGGACCGCGTTATTAATTTTGGCTTTTTTAAATATGAATTTATTCCCGGCCAGATACAAATAACCAATGCTATCTTCCTGTTGATATTCATACCAATATTCAATTACTGGATCTATCCCAAGTTGGATAAGATGGGGCTGAAAACAACCTTGCTTAGAAGGTTTGGCGCAGGCCTGGTACTAACGGCGCTTTCTTTTGTTGTTATCGCAATGATACAAACCAATATTGACCATGGCGGTCATCCAACGCTTTGGTGGCAGGTATTTGCTTATATTTTACTTTCGGCGGCCGAAGTTTTGGTTTCTATTACCGGCCTGGAGTATGCCTACACGCATTCGCCAAAATCAATGAAAAGCACCATGACAGCCATATTTTTAATGGTTGTGGCGCTCGGCAACGTGATCACCGGCTTGATAAACGAAAACATTTCTCAAAAAGGATTTTTAGCACCTTATATGCGGGGGGCCAACTTTTATTGGTGCTTTGTAGGTATGATCGCAGTGTTTGTCGTTGCGTTCCTATTTGTTTCGCCCCGTATGAAATTACGCAATTATATAGACGAGCCTGAAGTTGACAGCAACGAGGCAATAGCCGCTATTGAGTAATTTATGATTTTGATAATATAAGGCGGAAATCCCTGTTATAATTTTCAAACGATTGGCTAATACACTATTTTTGCCAGCTTATATTTTAAACATATTCTGCCGTGCCCGACAGTATAGTAATTATACCTACCTATAACGAGATAGAGAATATTGAACGGATAATCCGGAAGGTATTTTCGCTCCGTCACGAATTTCATGTGCTTGTGATAGACGACGGTTCGCCCGACGGCACACCCATCATTGTTAAGGAACTGCAGCAGGAATTTCCCGAAAAACTTTTCCTGGAGGAACGTGCCGGAAAGCAGGGCCTGGGCACGGCTTATATCCACGGCTTCCGCTGGGCTATTGAGCGGCAATATGATTACATCTTTGAAATGGATGCCGATTTTTCGCACAATCCCGACGACTTGCGTAAACTGCGCGATGCCTGCGAAGAAGGTGCAGATGCCGCTATAGGTTCGAGATACATCAAGGGCGTTAATGTGGTTAACTGGCCCATGAGCCGCGTATTGATGAGTTATTTTGCATCGGTTTATGTACGTTTTATTACCGGCATAGATATACGCGACTGGACCGCAGGTTTTATGTGTTACAAACGCAAAGTACTGGAGACCATCGAGCTGGACAAAGTTAAATTTGTAGGTTACGCCTTCCAGATAGAAATGAAATACACTACCATCAAACATGGTTTTAAAATAACCGAAGTGCCCATCATCTTTACCGACCGAACCGAGGGCACCTCCAAAATGTCGACCAGCATTTTCCGCGAAGCGGTATTCGGTGTTATCCAGATGAGGATCAATGCAATGTTCAGGAAATACCCTGAAGGCTGATGATTGGTTGATTTGCGATTAGTGGCTTGTCAACTGGTTAATTAGTGATTGGTTAACTCGTATTTTAGTCAATTCATAAAGCCCAAGTCACTAATCACTGCTCACAATCCCATTAATATCTCCGTCTCCAGCTTTGACTCATCCTGGTTCCAATGCCCGTAGATCTCTAAACCCGGAGAAACTGCTTTTAGATTGTTTTCTGCTAAATATGCCCTCATTTTAGCATAGGCCTGGGCTAAGCCACTATAAGGGCCAATATGTTTGCAATAAGCGTATTTTGAAAGATTTATTTGCTTCGCCTCCATACCTGTATTTTCCTGTGTAGCCGGTTCAAGTTCTACCCCTGCAAATACTTCCTCATTAGGCCCATAAACCCAAACATTCATTCCCTTATTTTTCAAATTATTTGCCCGCACAGTCTCCCACATTTTGTTCATTAATTTAAATCCGGTCTCTCCGTAATTTTTATTTACGGCAGTGCCCGAAAAGCCATAAAGTCTGAGGCAGAAGGGCTTGTTGATAATGGTTACATCCATAATTTACAAGGCTAAATTTATGATAGCGTTTAAAGTTAACTGTTTGATGTTAAGAAGCAAGTGCCTTTAGGTTCTGATTTTTTTTAAATGATTTTTGTTAAGGAAAACTTATCACAAATCTCTAATCACTAATCACTAAATTAGCGGCAATGAACGAGAACCTGGATCCAGCTCCCGAACGCCTTTCATCTGCCGAGCGTGATATTGAAAAAGTACTTCGCCCACAGGCATTTGAGGATTTTACGGGTCAGCATAAAATACTGGCTAACCTGCGGGTTTTTGTGCAGGCAGCCCGCCAGCGTGGCGAGGCGCTCGATCATGTGCTGCTTCATGGGCCTCCGGGATTAGGAAAAACTACCCTCTCCCACATCATCGCCAACGAGATGGGCGTGGGTATCAAAATAACTTCGGGCCCTGTGCTGGATAAGCCCGGCGACCTGGCCGGACTGCTTACCAACCTGGAACCCGGCGACATTCTTTTTATCGACGAGATACACCGTTTGAGTCCGTTGGTGGAGGAATACCTGTATTCGGCCATGGAAGATTTCAAGATCGATATTATGCTGGAGACCGGGCCGAATGCCCGCTCGGTACAATTATCCTTAAATCCGTTTACCCTTGTTGGCGCCACTACCCGTTCGGGTTTGCTAACTGCTCCGTTACGGGCGCGTTTTGGCATCAATTCGCGGCTCGAATATTATGATGCCAAACTATTGACCACCATAGTACTGCGTTCGGCTTCGATATTAAAAACACCGATAAGCGACGAGGGTGCTTTTGAGATAGCAAGGCGCAGTCGTGGTACGCCGCGTATTGCCAATGCCCTGCTTCGGCGCACGCGCGATTTTGCCCAGATCAAAGGCGACGGCAACATCGACACCGGCATTGCCAATTATGCACTGAATGCGCTTAACGTCGATCAGCATGGCCTGGATGAAATGGACAACAAAATATTGCTGACTATTATCGATAAGTTTAAGGGCGGGCCGGTGGGCTTAAAAACCATTGCAACGGCTGTTGGTGAGGACGAGGGTACTATTGAGGAAGTTTACGAACCGTTTTTGATACAGGAAGGCTTTTTGATGCGCACAGCACGCGGCCGCGAAGCGACCGACAATGCTTATAAGCATTTGGGAAAATTGAGAATGGGCGGGAGTCCTACGTTGTTTTGAGTCACTAAAAGGCATTTCGACGAGAAACGAGGAGAAATCTTATACAAGCGAATAAAGCAAGGCGTTTAAGATCTCTCACTGTCGTTCGAGATGACAAATCGATATATTTAATTAATGCTACCTATGAAACGATTATCTATTCTATTACTGGCTTTAACGCCGTTTCTATCTTTTTCACAAACAAAAAAGACTACCGACCTGGCCGAGTACGTGAACCCGCTTATGGGTACGGATTCGAAATATGACTTGTCGAACGGTAACACCTACCCTGCCATCGCTTTGCCCTGGGGTATGAATTTCTGGACGCCCGAAACAGGCAAAATGGGCGACGGCTGGCAGTACACTTATGATGCCCATAAGATCAACGGCTTTAAGCAAACACACCAGCCATCGCCCTGGATGAACGATTACGGGCAGTTTGCTATTATGCCTGAGACCGGTCATTTAAAGGTTACGCAAAATGGCCGCCAAAGCTGGTTTTCGCATAAAACCGAGATCGTAAAACCTTATTATTACAGCGTTTACCTGGCCGACCATGATGTGACCACGGAGATTACTCCGACCGAACGGTCGGCACAGTTCAGGTTCACCTTCCCCAAAAGCGACAGTTCGTTTATCGTGATCGATGCATTTGACCGGGGGTCTTATGTAAAGGTAATTCCTTCAGAAAGAAAGATCGTAGGTTATTCAACCAAATTTGCCCGCGGGCCACTCAAAAATTTCAAGAACTTCTTTGTGATCTATGTAGATAAACCGATCAGCTTGTATCATACTTACAGCGACAGCACCATGACCGACTCGCTGGAACTGCATGCCAAACATGCCAGCGCGGTTATCGGTTTTAAAACAGCCAAAGGCGAAAAAGTACATATGCGGGTGGCTTCTTCCTTTGTCAGCATTGAACAGGCAGAACAAAACCTGAAGGCTGAACAGGGAAAGGACAGTTTTGATATGACCGAACAAAAAGCAAAAGACACCTGGAATAAAACTTTAAGCCGTCTTACCGTAGAAGGCGGCACTATTGACCAGAAACGGACTTTTTACTCCTGCTTGTACCGTATGCTTTTCTTCCCAAACAAGCTTTACGAGATAGATGCAAAAGGTAACCGCATACATTACAGCCCCTACACCGGCAAAACCGAGCCGGGCTATATGTTTGCCGGAACGGGTTTTTGGGATACGTTTAGGGCGCTTTACCCTTTCCTGAATTTGGTTTATCCTTCCATCAACAAAGAGATGCAGGAAGGATTGATCAACGATTACAAAGAAGGCGGCTGGCTGCCGGAATGGTCGAGCCCCGGTTATTCGGATGTAATGGTGGGTAATAACTCTGCATCAGTAGTGGCGGAGGCTTATTTGAAAGGCTTGCGCGGATATGATATCGAAACTTTATACCAGGCGCTGGTACATGGCGCTAACAACGAAGGCCCAAGAGCCACGGGCCGCAAAGGGGTTGAATATTACAACAAGCTGGGTTATGTCCCTTATGATGTAAAGATAAACGAGAACGCGGCCCGCACGCTGGAATATGCTTATGATGACTTTGCCATTTATGAATTAGGAAAAGCTTTGGGCAAGCCGAAAGAGGAGATAGAAATTTACAAAACGCGCAGCATGAATTACAAAAACCTGTTCGACCCGGCGACCGGTTTGATGCGCGGTAAAAACCAGGATGGCACTTTCGAAACGCCTTTCAACCCGTTTAAATGGGGCGATGCTTTTACCGAGGGGAACAGCTGGCATTATACCTGGGGCGTATTTCATGATATACAGGGCCTTGAAAACCTGATGGGCGGCAAGAAGAAATTCGTAGCTAAACTGGATTCGGTATTTAGTTTGCCCCCTATTTTTGATGATAGTTATTATGGTGAAGTGATCCATGAGATACGCGAAATGCAAATAGCGGGCATGGGTCAGTACGCCCACGGCAACCAGCCTATACAGCACATGATATACCTTTATAACTATGCCGGCGAACCCTGGAAAACCCAATACTGGGCGCGCGAAACCATGAACAAATTATATAAAGCCACCCCCGACGGCTACTGCGGCGACGAGGATAACGGGCAAACATCGGCCTGGTATGTATTTTCGGCAATGGGTTTTTATCCCGTATGCCCGGCTGCCGGGCAGTATGTGCTGGGTGCGCCTTTATTCAACAAGGTGACGCTGACGCTTGAGAATGGCAAAAAAGTTATCATCAATGCGCCAAAGAACAGTGCGGCCAATAAATATGTAAGTACGCTGACCTACAATGGCAAACCCTATGATCTGAATTATTTGGATCATAAAACGTTGATGCAGGGCGCCGTGCTTAATTTTGATATGTCGGCCGCGCCAAACAAACAACGCGGTATAAAAGACAGTGACTTTCCTTATTCGTTATCCAATGAAAAATAAAATTATCGGCACTATTGGTGCGCTGGTTTGTTGCATCAGCATGGCAACAGCTCAAAAGTTGAAGGTGTGCGTGGCCGGGTTAAACCACGACCATATCTGGAACATCATGAACGCCTACAAAAACGGGCAGGTGGATATCATAGGCATTGCCGAGCCTAACCATGAACTTTGGGCGAAATATGGCAAGCAGTTCAATTTACCTGCAAACGTATTTTATGATGACCTGAAAACCATGCTGAAAGGCAAAAAGCCGGACGCCGTTTTGGGTTATAACGCGGTGGCAAACCATGTGGATATCGTGGAAGTTTGCGCGCCACTTGGCTTACCCGTTATGGTGGAAAAACCCCTGGCCGCTACACTGGCGCAGGCTAAGCGGATGGAGGAACTGGCCAATAAATACCACACGCTGGTGCTCACCAATTACGAAACTACGTGGTATCCGTCGGGTAAATACATTTATGACGAAATTGCTGCGGACAGTATAGGTCCCATCAAAAAAATGGTGGTACACGACGGGCACCAGGGGCCAAAGGAGATAGGCTGCAGCAAAGAGTTTTTAGCCTGGCTTACCGACCCTGTGTTGAACGGCGCGGGCGCTTTAAACGACTTTGGCTGCTACGGCGCCGACCTGATGACCTGGCTGATGCACGGCCAAAAACCTATCGCCGTTACTGCTATCACGCACCAGTATAAGCCTGATATTTATCCTAAGGTTGATGATGACGCGACCATATTAGTTGAATATAAAGGCGCTTCCGGGCAAATAGAAGCCTCATGGAACTGGCCGTTTGGTATTAAGGACATGGAAATATTTGGCGAGCATGGCTACCTGCATTCGTTGAATGGCACGGATATCGACATTCGTATGCGGGAGAACAGGAGAAGCTCGGTTAAAGCGCCCCCATTGCCCGAGCCTATTAACGATCCGTTGGTTTATTTGGCAGCGGTACTTCAGCACAAAGTAGCAGGGACGGACGACCAGGCATCATTGAAATATAACATGATCGTGATGGAGATACTGGATGCGGCAAAAAGGTCGGCTAAAGAGGGTCGGAAGATCGTTTTATAAGCTACATGCTCATTTTGCTTTGTTTCCGTCCCCAAAAGAAATAAATGATGGAGGCAGGTATAAAGATGATGTTCAGCACAGTTTTGTAATTCAGGGTGATGGCATCGTGCATAGCCATAAAGCCGGTTTTCGGGTGTTTGGGTATCCACCCCATCACATCAAAACCAATATCAACCAGCAAACTTGCGAGAATAATGCTGATTGTAAGGAACAGCAGCAAAGCCAGCATGGTTTTCATGCCGTAATAGCGGCGGTACACTGCCAGCATAGGGATTGTCACCAGGTCGGCAAGTATATAGGCTACCACTCCGCCAAAGGATATTCCGCCATGCCAGAACACCGTTGCCATCACCAAATTACCTACCGAACAAACAAAACTGATAATAGCTATAAACACGCCCATCAATATATTCCAAAGCAACACCACAAAATGCGGAAGGCCGTGATTGTTGGTTAAAAAGAGTGTGTTCCAAAAAGTGAGCGGCACCAAAGCCATTAAAACAGATGCGATGACTACCCCGATAAGAATATCCTTCCCAACCATCATTACGTCCATATAAAAATGACCGCTGGCTTCGGCCATTTTCTTTCCGAAGGTCTTATCGGGTTGATGGTTGTGCGCGCCGTGATGATGATGTTCATGCCCGCCCGAAGCATGGCCGGTGTGTTCCAGGTGTTTATCGCCATCTTCTCTTACCCTTTTGGGATAGAACCAGGCTATAAGCGATGCGGAAATGACGATAAATAACAAGCCACCCGCTACTTCGGCGCCAAAAAATGCCCAGCCAAGCAGGGTGACGATGACAATGAAAATTTCGAACACGAGGTTAGTGCTTGCGGCCATAAAAGTTACCGCATTGGACCAGGTGGAGCCTTTTAGTTTAAGCGTGCGCGCCATAGACGCCGCTGCGTAGGAACACGACGAAGATATTGCCCCGAAAAATGTCGATAAGGCAATTGCCTTTACATTATTTTTTCCCAGCCGGGAACTGATGGTTTCTGTCGAAATAAATGCCCTTACTAATGATGAAAGTATAAACCCGAGCGCAAGCCCCCAATAGATCTCCCATATCATATAAAATAACTCGGTAAAGATGTTTTTTAGGATATGCCACATACTAGACTAACCCGATTTCTGTTTAATTGTTGATAATTATCGTTTATAAAACAGGTATTTATTCTAATTTCGCGCTTATAAAATCACCCCTTTATTATGTCAAAAATAACATCAGCTATCTTAGCATCCGCTTTACTTTTAACCTCAGTTTTTACAGCATCGGCCCAGGGGAATAAAGCTGCGATAATGGCACGCAAGCAGGTGCCGATATTGTGTTACCACCAGATACGCGACTGGCGGCCCAAGGATTCTAAAGTTGACAAGGACTATATCATTCCACCGGCAGCGTTCAAGGCTCACCTGAAAATGCTGGCCGATAGCGGATACCACACGATCCTGCCCGATCAGCTATACGATTACCTGACCAAAGGCACAGCCCTGCCAAGCAAGCCCATTATGCTTACGTTTGATGATACCGACCTCGACCAATTTGAAATAGCCCGCCCGGAAATGAAGAAATATGGCTTCAAAGGCGTGTTTTTTATCATGACAGTTTCGATAGGAAAGGTTAAACATTACATGAGCTCGGCGCAGATCAAGCAATTGTCGGACGAAGGTAACGTGATAGCAAGCCACACCTGGAACCATAGTAATTTCAAGAAATTATCAACCGCTAAAGATTGGGAGATCCAGTTAGACAAGCCTACTAAAAAGCTGGAAGAGATTACAGGGAAACCGGTTAAATATTTTGCCTTTCCATTTGGTGTATGGAGTGAACAAAACCTGCCGCAATTGCATAAGCGTGGTTTTAAACTGGCTTTCCAGTTAGCAGATAAACGCGACGCGAACGATCCTTTAATGACGGTTCGCCGGATACTGGACAGCGGTTACTGGACCACCAAAAACCTGAGCAACAGCATCAGGCATAGTTTTTAAGCGCTGGCCCCCTGAAGGGGAATGCCTTTGTCATTTGAAAGATTCACTTATCTGCCCCGGGCGCCCCGTCGCTATTTGATTCGTTCTCAGCCGGCGGGCCTGGGTCGCCACTATTGTTATCCGGCGTTACAGTAGGTACCTGTACATCCCCATTTTGGGGCTGACCTGTTAGCTGCGTGCCTTTTTCAAGGTCGTTGTCGCCGTCCTTATTGGTTACCGAGTCGTCCCTATTTGTTATCTGCTCGTCCTTCGGGTCCCGCGTTTGTACATGCTCCATTGCTTTATAAATTTTCACCTGCCGGACCCTGCCCCTTATTTGATGCCCGGTTGGCCACGTTTTCTTTTACATTGTCCGACGATATTTCGGCGTGTTCGGGTTCTTCGTCGTGCGAAACCCAATCGATAGCCTCATTTAATTCGCTTAGCGGGTAACCCCTCGACTCGCCGGGAATAAAATGTTTAAAAAAATCGGTAAACCATTCAACTCCTTTCTGATCGGTAACAATGGCTATTTTTTTCCACTTGCTGAAATTTTTCATACCCAGTTTAAAATCCTGCCACCACGCAGCGGCAGAGAAATTCTGCACGTCGGTTTCCAGCACAAGCAGGTAACTTATCTCTCCCTGCTTTTCCGCTAATTCCTCCATGCGGGGGATCAGCACCCTCTCATAATCTTCTTTATTTACCTCGCCGGTGGCATATATTCCCACCACATTGCCGGGCAAATCATTAATGAACTGTAACATAATCTTGTGTATTTATATTAATACAACGGCAGTAATTTGATTCTGTTTTTTATTAATTCAGCATTTGCGCAGCCGGGTGCCCCATCCGCCCGGTTATTGTATCTTTGCCCTTATGCAGCAACAACTTACCGCATACAGTAAATTGATAAAAAAGGAGGCTAAAAACCTCGGCTTTATGTTTTGCGGTATAGCTAAGGCTGATTTTTTAGAAGAGGAGGCGCCACGGCTGGAAACCTGGCTAAAGAAGGGTATGCAAGGCGAAATGCAATACATGGAAAATTATTTCGACAAGCGGCTGGACCCGCGGCTGCTGGTTGATGGCGCCAGATCGGTCATATCGCTGGGACTGAACTACTATACCGATCAAATTCAGCTCGATCCTTTGGCGCCAAAGATCTCCAAATACGCTTATGGCGACGATTACCACCAGGTGATCAAAAGTAAACTAAAGCAACTGCTTGATATTATTAATGAAAAAATAGGCGAAGTACATGGCCGCGCCTTTGTTGATTCGGCGCCTGTGCTGGATAAAGCATGGGCGAAAAAGGCCGGACTGGGCTGGATAGGTAAAAACACCAACCTGATCAACACAAAAAAAGGGTCGTTCTTTTTCCTGGCGGAGCTGATCGTCGATATTGAACTGGAGTATGATGTATCTTCAACCGCCGACCATTGCGGTACCTGCACCCGCTGCATAGACGCCTGCCCCACCGAAGCTATTGTTGCCCCTTACGTTGTTGACGGGAGCCGGTGCATATCATACCTTACCATCGAGCTAAAAAACGAGATACCGGGCGAATTTAAAGGCAAAATGGATAATTGGATGTTTGGCTGCGACGTATGCCAGGATGTATGCCCCTGGAACCGTTTTTCGGTGCTGAACCACGAGCCTGCCTTTCAACCCGAAGCTGGCCTGCTCGGTATGAATAAATACGAGTGGGAAGACATTACGGAAGACATCTTTCTGAAAGTATTTAAAAATTCGCCTGTAAAAAGGACGAAATACTCAGGGTTGAAGAGGAATATTGAGTTTTTGCGGAGTGGTGATGTAATTGGTTAACTAGCGTTGGTGATTAGTTAATTAGTGATTAGGGAATACACGCTAATAGAAAACGCCCGACGATGGATATATTCAATTGATCACAAATCACCAGTTAATTAGTCACAAATTAACTAATCACCAACCCGATCATAACCCTTTCTTAAACTTATCCCTTAAGGCACTCAGCATATCATCGTCAACGGGTTTTGCGGGGCCGTCATCCTGTTTTTTGAATTGCGGGCGGTTTTGCTGCTGGTGATAGCTCCGGTTATCCGGTTTTTGAAATTCCTTTTTTGGCTGACCTGGCTGTGGCTTTTGTTCGGCTGGTCTGGCCCCTGCTTCGACCGGCCTGGGCGGAGCAGGCCTGGCGCCGTTATCAGCCGGCCTGGGTTGAACGGGCCGTTGTTGCTGACGTTCCGCTGCTCGTTTGGCATTCCAGCGGTTGTACACTTCTTCAAGCTTTCGTTTGGTGTAAAGCGGAAAATCGCCCTGCATCATCCACGAATAATAGCTCGGTTCGGCATTGAAAACATCTTCAACCCGCTTACCTTTGTGTTTGCCAAAGTTGAACAGTTCCTCGCCTTTTTCGTTATAAACCATACGGCCCGCGAAATCGAGCGGCCTGTTCAGGTTGGTAAACTTGTGCAGCGCCTCTATATCGTTGACCACCGGTTTCGATATTTTTCCGGCTTTATCCTCCCAGTCTTTGCCTTCGTATTTCTCTACCTGCGCCAGCAAAACCTCCATGGTGGCGCGCGTGTCCGCCTCGGCGGAGTGGGCGTTGATGATCTGTTTGTTGCAATAAAAAAGGTAAGCTGCCTTCAATGTACGCTGTTCCATCTGGTGAAAGATGTTCTGCACATCCACAAAAAAGCGGTTCTCCAGGTCAAAATTAACGCCCACGCGTAAAAACTCTTCCATCAGCATCGGGATATCAAACTTGTTGGAATTGTACCCCGCCAGGTCGCTTTCGCCAATAAACTCTGCCACCGACGCGGCCAATGCCTCAAAAGCCGGCTCATCTTTTATATGCTCATCGTATATACCGTGTACCAGCGATGATTCAAGCGGGATAGGCATTCCGGGGTTCATTCGCCAGGTTTTTACTTCTTCGCTGCCGTCCGGGTTCATTTTGATAACAGACAATTCGACGATACGGTCGGAGCCCACATTAGTACCGGTAGATTCAATATCGAAGAAGGCCAGCGGGCGTTTTAGATTTAATTTCATTTTATAAATGCAGAGGCGTAAAGGTCATAAAAAGTTTCGAGCCGATTAAATTTTTTAAATATTTAATATATCAGCATAATTTTTTTAATTTGAACAAACCAAACTTTATGTACAATATGCGAAAATTTATACTCCTTTTTACCGTCAGCCTTATTTCATTTGCAGCATCAGCCCAGGATTTCCCGTTCGGCGAGGTAAGCCAGGAAGAGATGGATATGCAAAAATACGACAAGGATACCTCGGCCCACGCCCTTGTTTTGAACGAACATGGGCGGGCGAGGATAAGCGAAACCAGTAGCGAGGACGTTAACCTGATATTTGAACACCATATCAGGATCAAGTTTTTTGACGATAAGGAATTTGAACGATACGGAACCTTCGATATACCGATTTATAGCAGCGATGGACTAGTTTATGAAAAGTTAGTTGATGTAAAAGCGGTTACCTATTACAGGGACGATGCAGGCAACCTGCAAAAAGCAGACCTTGATCCGAAAAAGATATTCCGGGTTGAACAGGACAAACACCATACGCTGGTTAAATTTGCCATGCCCGCGTTGCGTAAAGGCTGCATTATCGAGATCAAATACGAGATCGAGTCGCCTTATTACTGGAACCACTTCCATTCGTGGATGTTCCAGGATTATCTTCCAAAACTCAATTCACAATTTGAGGCCATTATACCTGGCTTCTGGAACTATAATGCATCACTGCGTGGGTACCTGAAGCTGACCGACAGTAAAGCTACTATTGATCGCGAGTGTTTTACCTACCATGGCGCCAAAAGCGATTGTTCGCACCTTACGTTTACCATGAAAGATGTTCCGGCATTTGTTCGGGAAGAATACATGACGTCGCCCAACAATTACCTGTCCGGTGTTTATTGGCAATTGGCTGAATTTACAAACCTTCGGACGGGCGCAAAGGAAAAATATTCAAAGGATTGGAAAGACCTTGACCGCGAACTAAAGGAACAATATTGGTTCGGCGGACAACTGAAGCGGAAGGAGATGCTGAAAGATCGCGTTACTCCGGTAATAGCGGGGAAAACTGATAGCCTTGCGAAAGCTAAAGCGGTTTACACGTTTATTCAAAAAAGTTTTAAATGGAACGAAAGAGCTAACGACGGCAGTGTGGACGGGATAAAAAAAGCTTTGGATGCGCATACCGGCGACGCAGGGGATATCAACCTGGCATTGGTTAACGCACTGACTTCAGCGGGGATACCGGCCGAGGCTGTTTTGGTCTCGACGCGCGAAAATGGCTCCATCAATAAATTATATCCCACTATTAATGATTTTGATTATGTAATAGCCCGAACTTCAATTGGCGGCAAGGTGTACCTGCTGGATGCTACCGATCCCATGTTGCCCTTTGGCATGTTGCCTTTACGCTGCCTGAACGACCAGGGCAGGGTATTCAATGTCGATAAGCCGTCGTACTGGATGGATATGAACACCGCGCAGCGTGCCAAAACTACTTACAATATCGAACTTACCCTTGGCGATGATGGTAAGCTAAAAGGGAATATTATACGTTATTCGTCCAGCTATAGCGGTTACCTGCGGCGTAAAGAGATAAAGAAGTACAATTCGCTGGATGAATATGTGGATCATTTAAGCAGCGATATGCCGGGCACCAAAATTTTAAAGTCGGACATTGTAAATGTGGACAGCCTGGATATGCCTGTGGGCGAAACTTACCAGGTTGAGATGAATGCTTATGACGGCATGAATCACGACCGTTTTGGATTCAATCCTTTTATCATCGGCAAACTCAAAACAAACCCATTCAAACTTGCCCGGCGCGATTACCCGGTTGATATGGGTATACCCTCGGAAGAAAGGTACATTGTAACTGTTCATTTGCCGGCTCAATATACTATTGATAACCCACCGCAGGGACAGGCCTTTGCGATGGCAAGCCAGGGAGGAAGGTTTATTACCGATTTCCAAAACGATGGCAGCACATTCACTTTTTCGTATGTAACACAGATCAATAGTTCCGTTTTCGGAACGGATGAATACAACAGCCTTAAGGAACTGTTTAACCGGATAGTAACCGCGGAGAAAACCCAGTTGGAGTTTAAGAAAAAATGATGAGGCGAATACTACTTTTTTTATTGCTGATTGCCGGCATAAGGGTATCGGCCCAGAATAATTATGCTGCAAGCCTTATTCCCGGCGACTTGCTGCCGTATGCCAGCGCGGTTGTAAGGAGCGAGGAAATAACTACCGACGTTAAGGAACCGGATAATGTGACCTATCATGTAAAACGCATTATTACTGTATTGAATAAAAATGGGGATGATAAAACAAACCTGAATGTATTTTATGATAACCTTATATCGGTGAAATATATTAAAGGATTTATTTACAACGAATTCGGCAAGGTTGACCGTAAGATAAGCGAACGGGACTTTGATGACGAGGCCGTAAGCGATGGCTTTTCGCTTTTCCAGGACGACCGTGTAAAACACTATTCCAGGGCGGTAACAAGCTACCCTTACACTGTTGAAATTGAATACGAGTTGAAAGTGAAGCAAACGCTGAACTTCGCACCATGGGAGCCGCAATATGAAACCAATGTAGCAGTTGAGAAAAGTGTTTATAGTTTTTTATGCAAACCTGATTTCAACATCAGGTATAAAGAATTCAACCTGCCAGCAAAGGGCACGGTATCAACTAATAAAGACGGGGAAAAAGTATACTCCTGGACGGCTCAAAACCTGAAGGCGCGAAGGGATGAACCCTGGAGTCCGTTTGAAGACCAGTACATGATAAAACTGATGGTAGCTCCCGAAAAGTTTTATTACGATAAACATTCGGGTTCGTTTACCAACTGGCAGCAGCTGGGCAAATGGGAATATGACGACCTGCTTAAAAGCCGGGCGGATGTACCCGAGGAAACAGTGCAATACATTAAAAATCTGACTGCTGACATTACTGACCCCAAACTTAAAGCGAAAAAGATATACGAATACATGCAGCAAAAAACCCACTACATCAGCGTGCAGGTAGGTATTGGCGGTTTTCAGCCTTTTCTGGCCTCAGATGTGGATAAGCAAGGTTACGGGGATTGCAAAGCGCTGGTAAATTACACGCGGTCGTTATTAAAGGTTGCGGGTATCGACTCCTGGTATTGTGTGGTATGGGGCGACCATGAGGAGAAAAAGAGTATGCTTGGTAATTTTGCCAGCATGCAGGGCAACCATATCATTTTATGCCTGCCGTTTAAAAACGATACTACCTGGCTGGAATGTACCGCGCAGCACCTCCCTTTCGGTTTTTTGGGCGACTTTACGGATGACCGCACCGTGCTGGCCTGCACACCCAACGGAGGCAAATTGATGCGGACGCCGAAGTACGACGCAAAAGATAACCTTATTAAGCGCGATGCAGCTTTTGTATTGAATGATGCCGGTGAACTGAGCGGCGATATAGAATCTGCATTCAAGGGACTGGAATACGACGACCGCGAATCAATGATAGCAAAGGCACAAACGGAAAGGCTGAAAGATATAAAACGGTATTACCCCATCAACAACATCGACATAAAAAAACTGGATTACAAGCAGGATAAAAGCCTCGATCCGGTGACTTACGAAAATATAAAGTTGACGGCACAGGAGTATGGGGCGGTTAATGGCAGCAAATTTTATTTCCCGCTGAATTCTATCGACAGGGTTTCGCTGGGCCTGCACCAGGTGAGGAACCGTGTTAACCCTGTTTACATACCCCATGGCTACACCGAACAGGACAAAATAACTTATACCCTGCCGCAGGGCTACGTATTGGATTCAGAACCTTTAAATATAGCAATCGATAAACCATTCGGAAACTTCACCGTTACGATGAAGATGAAAGGTAGCGAACTGATCTACGACCGGAAATTTCAGCTAAAGGACGGCACCTTCAATAAGGAAGTCTATGATGATCTTCTTGACTTTTACGACAAAGTACGGGCCGCCGATAACGCCACTGTTGCGCTTGTAAAAAAATGATCAGCCGAAAATGATGATGCCAAGGATGATACCGACGATCATGATGACGTAGAGCAATATTTCTGTAGTGGCGAACTTCTTATACTTTGTCCAGAAATCGTATCTTTCCTTTTCGTCAGGCATGAGGTAAAATTAATCAATTTTTGCATGAATTAATTATTTATGGGATAAAGGCGGGTCAATATCCTCTTACTTACCGGCTGCATCGGCAACAGTATCCACCACTGAACCGCAGCGCGAAAAGTATTTGTACGTGTATGGATCGTGCAGTTTAACGATGATAACACCCTTTGTGGAACTGGCATGAACGTAATAGCCGTTCTGAAGGTAGATGCCCACATGGCTGAATTTTTTCCCATCGTAGTCAAAAAACACCAGGTCGCCTTCCTGTAATTCTTCTTCGTATTTCCGTTTAATAACGGTTACCTGCTGCCCGGTTGTACGTGGAATATTGATGCCGTAAACCTGCTGCTCCAATAAAAAAGACAGCCCCGAGCAGTCGATACCATCATGATCGAGTCCCCCAAACTTATAGGGCGTACCCATCCACTGGTCGATAAAAGCATATAGTCTGCCATTTTGAATTTGATCTTTATCTACACCCAAAAGGCTTGAATATTTTTCGGCGATGGAAGGCTGCGGAACCACAACGTCGCCGGGCTCGCCGCGCATCACCGCCTTTTTTGAATGGCAGGACGACAGGATGATAACCGCAAAGGCACAAATCAATAAGGCACACTTTTTCCCCATGGTATAAAAATACGGGGATTGCCTGCGGCGGGTTACAAAGGGTTTTTAACATTTCCACATGCCCCTTCTAAATCTCCCCCGGCAGGGGAGACTTAAGTAATCATCGTTTATTGACCTCAGCTTAGTTCGCGCTATAAGATCCGCCAATAAAACGCGACGAGTTTGCTTCGCTACGCTCGCAATGACAAAATTTGTGCGGACTTTCGGACTACCCTTTTATCACCCGCTGTATCTCGTCCAATTTCATTAAGGCCTCCACCGGGGTAAGGGTGTTAACATCGAGGTTGTTCAGCGTGTCGCGTATTTTTACCAGCACCGGGTCGTCGATGCTGAACATTTGCATCTGTACGGCCTGTTTCTGCACTTTGCGGATGCTTTCTTTGATATGTTCACCGCCGGTGCGCTCGGCTTCCAGTTTTTTGAGGATGTCGTTGGCGCGGGCCACTACTTTATGCGGCATACCGGCCAGCTTGGCTACATGGATGCCAAAGCTGTGCTCGCTGCCACCAGGAACCAGCTTGCGCAGGAAGATGATCTGGTGACCAACTTCCTTTACCGTTACGTTAAAGTTTTTGATTCGCGGGTGCGAGTTGCTTAGTTCGTTCAGCTCGTGGTAGTGCGTAGCGAACAGTGTTTTTGCGCGGGCATTAGGGTGGTTATGCAAAAATTCGGCGATGGACCAGGCGATGGAAATACCATCGTAAGTGGAAGTGCCGCGACCGATCTCGTCCAGTAATATCAGGCTGCGGTCGGACAGGTTATTAAGGATGCTGGCCGTTTCGTTCATCTCCACCATAAAGGTCGATTCGCCTGCCGAAAGATTGTCTGATGCCCCTACCCGTGTAAATATCTTATCCACCAAGCCTATCGAAACTGATTTGGCCGGCACAAAACAGCCCATCTGTGCCATCAGTACGATCAAACCCGTTTGCCTTAACAGGGCCGATTTACCGGCCATATTCGGCCCGGTAATAATAATGATCTGCTGCGATTCACTGTCCAGGTAAACATCATTGGTGATGTATTCCTCGCCGGGGGGCAGGTTCTTTTCTATCACCGGGTGTCGCCCGCCCTTAATATCAATGATACGGCTGTCGTTTATTTCCGGTTTGACGTAATAGTTTTTGATGGCTATGGTGGCAAAGTTCAGCAGCACATCCAGCCGGGCTATCAGCTGCGCGTTCAACTGTATCGGGCGAATGTATTCGGACAGCGAATAAAGCAGGTCGTTATACAAGGAAGTTTCCAGCGCCAGTATCTTTTCCTCGGCGCCTAATATCTGCTCCTCGTACTCTTTTAACTCGGGGGTAATGTAACGCTCGGCGTTTACCAGTGTTTGCTTGCGTATCCAGTCGGATGGCACTTTATCGCGATGCGCGTGTGTTACCTCCAGGTAATAGCCGAACACATTGTTAAAAGCCACTTTCAGCGAAGGTATGCCGGTTTGCTCGGCCTCTCGTTTTTGTATCTCTAACAAGTAGCCCTTCCCGCCAAAGGCGATCTTGCGCAGCCGGTCGAGTTCCTCGTTTATACCTGAATTGATAACCGAACCTTTTACCAGCATCACCGGTGGTTCGGGGTTCAATTCTTTCTCTATCTTTTCACTGATGCTGGTGCAGGGGTTTAGCTGCTCGCCAATGGCTTTCAGCGGCGCACTTTCGGCCTCCAGGCATTGTTGTTTTATCAGTTCGATTGCTTTTAGCGCCCTCTTCAGCTGGCAAACCTCGCGCGGGTTGGCGCGCTGTAAGCCTATTTTGGAGATCAGCCTTTCCAGGTCGCCTATCTGGCGGATGTTGTTTTGCAGTTCCTCGCGCAGGCGCTCCTGGCCTATAAGGTATTCCACTACGCCCAGGCGGTCGTTGATAGGTTTTATCTCCTTCAGCGGCATTACTATCCAGCGGCGCAATAGCCGCGCGCCCATGGGCGAACAGGTTTGATCCAGCACATCCACCAGCGTGGTAGCGTTTTCGTTGGATGAGCCCACCAGCTCCAGGTTGCGCACGCTGTAACGGTCGAGCCACAAGTATCGCCCCTCCTCTATCCGGCTGATGGACGATATATGCTGCAGGTTGCGATGTTCAGTCTCGTTCAGGTAATGCAAGGCAACTCCGGCTGCGGTAATGCCCAAAGCCAGCCTGTCGATGCCAAAACCTTTCAGTGATTTTACGCCGAAATGTTTCAGCAGGGTTTCCTCGGCATAATCGCCGCTATAGGGCCACTCGTCCAGTTTGTAAGTATAGTAGCGGTCGCCAAAGGCATCTATATAATCACGGTGACTGCTTTTGGGATAGATAACCTCACTCGGGTTAAAGCCCTGCAACAGCTTATCGATGTATTCGGCATTACCCTGCGCGGTCAAAAATTCACCTGTCGAAATATCGATGAAAGCCACGCCAATGCTGTTCTTGTCAAAAAACAGCGAGGCCAGGTAGTTATTGCTTTTTTGCTGCAGGATGTTATCGCTGATGGCCACGCCGGGCGTAACCAGTTCGGTAACGCCGCGCTTGACAATGGTTTTAGTGGTTTTGGGGTCCTCCAGCTGGTCGCAAATGGCCACCCGCTGCCCCGCGCGCACCAGTTTGGGCAGGTAAGTTTCCAGCGAATGGTGCGGGAAGCCGGCCAGCTCGATATGCGTAGCCGCGCCGTTAGCGCGACGGGTAAGCACAATGCCCAAAATACCCGAAGCCTTGATGGCATCCTCGCCAAAGGTCTCGTAAAAATCACCTACGCGAAACAGCAGCAGCGCACCCGGGTATTTCGCTTTTACCTGGTTGTATTGCTGCATTAACGGGGTTTCCTTAGTGTGATCTTTGGCCAACGGCTGCTATTTTTTACAATCGGCTAATTTAAGACATTGGGTGCAGGGAATGGGGATTGTGGAAAAGTCGGGGGAGTGTGGATAGTTGGGAGTCAGGAAGTCCGCGTAAGTCGGAAAGTCCGGAAGATGGTTGGCTTTTAATATTGGGCGTTCCCCGATATATCGGGGCCGCGCTGTACGTTCATACGGCTACAGGCATTAGGCGCGGGGCCGGTATACACTGCCATCGCTTACGCATTTTGTCTGAACCGGGATTAAACAGATTTAGATGATTATCGTGATCCCGGCCGCACAGCCATACCACGATGTCATGCCGAACTTGTTTCGGGACCCCACAGGATAAGTCGACGTTGTTCGGTATACTCAGCATGTGGGGTCCCGAAACAAGTTCAGCATGACGGGTACATTATATTGCACCGCCGTCCGTAAGATATTTTGAGTTCAGTTATCTATGAAAATCTTATCTTCGGGTAAACCTTCATACTCTCAATGGCAACACATCCATTTAAAGTAACGATACACATGGTTTCAAGTCTTGATGGCATTATTGCCAGAAAGGACAACAGCGTTTCGTGGTTTGAGACCGCTGATCGCTACGAGAATGGCGTTACCGTTAGCGACCAGGATGTGGCGGATTTTTTGAAGACCATCGATTGCTATGTGATGGGCTCCCATACCTACGAACATGCTTTGCAACTCTCCAAATCATATGGGTGGGCGTATGGCGATGTGCCGACGATCGTATTATCTCACCGGAACCTGCCGGTTGACAGACCGAACGTTGAAATTTATTCGGGCGACCTGCACAAACTGGTGACTGAACGGCTAAAAGCAAATTACAATCATGTTTGGGTAGCAGGAGGAGCATTACTTGCGACCGATTTTATCCGCTTAAAACTGGCGGACGAAATAAGATTATCCATTCTGCCGATAATTTTGGGCGGCGGCACCTTGTTTCTTGACCAGGTGGGACAGGAACAGGCCTTGCACCTGCAGGACGTGACCGCCTATAAAAACGGGATGGTGGAACTGCATTATGAGATAAAGAAATAGAAGGTGAAAGGCAAAAGGTTTTGCCCAGGCGCCCCCTCCTATTTTATCTTCGGCGCATCGTGCGGGCCGTTTTGGTAGATGATGGCTTTAACTACTTTGCCTTTGTCATCTTTTACAAATTCCAGTTCGATGGGGGCCACTTTTAAAAAGAACTTGTTCTGCGATTCTGGAAAAAGCTCCAGCTTACCCTGGCCTTCCGCCTGGCCGTAAAGGTGGCTACCTTCACGGGTAATGTTTAAAACCATTTTAGGCTGAAGCTGATAATCACCGGTATAGGTTTGCAGCACGGTGTCGGGTACCACGGCCGTTTTCCGAAACTGTACGTGGTACAGGCCCTTAAAACCGTAAACTTTGGCTACGCTGTTGATCACCTCGTTCATGATAGCGCCATCATCCGAATTCACCATCACCACTACGCCGTTGCCGCCCTCCATGCTACCCATATAATTACTGCGGAAACCTTCGTTGGCGCCATTGTGGTTGAAGTATTTATTACTATCCAGGTTGGCAATAAAAACGCCCATGGCAGCCTGCTTGTCAATATAAGGCGTCAGCCGTAGCCTGGTAGTTTGCTGGTCGAGCACTTTATGCGACTTACCCTCCAATGCCAGTTGCGTTTCGATAATGTATTTGGCCAGGTCGGTAGGGTTGGTCCACAACCCGGCAGCGGCTTCCTCGGGATAAGTATTGTATTTGCCCGGTATGGGTTTACCATCGGCACGGTAGCCGGTAGCCAGCAGGGAAGGTTTTTTATCAACCGGCGGCTGCTGGTAAGTGCTGCTGGTCATGCCCATAGGCTTCAGCACATTATCGTACATATATTTATTATAGGGCTGGTGCGTTACGTCCATAACAATCAATTGCGAAATGGTAATGCCACCGCCCGAATATTCGGACTTGAGGCCGGGTTCATACATGGAACGTACCGGGTCGGAATTGGCGGGCTTTTTTCCATCCAGCACCTGCACCACCGTTGGGACTGCTTTGCCCGGCGTATAACCTTCAAAGCCGTGCACGGTTAAGCCGGCTGTGTGACTGAGCAAATTAGCCATGCTTATCTTTTTACCTTTGGAAAGCGAATCGTATGGGAATTTCCAGCTGGTCAGATAGTTATTAATATCCGCATACAAGTCTATTTTTTTATCCTGCACCAGCTTCATCACCCCTACCCCGTTAAGCGACTTGCTGATAGATGCGGCCTGGAAAAGCGTTTGGGTGGTGGCAGGAACTTTCAGGCTGTCATCGGCCCAGCCGTAAGCTTTGGCCCAGGCTATTTTATAATCCTGTACAACGGCTATGCTCAGCGCCTTCACATGATAATGTTCCATGCGCTCGCGGATGGTCCATGGGCCATCGCCCTCCATCTGTATCATGCCGACAAGGTTCTTTTCAACCTCCTTTATCTTGGCACTGTCGGCGGTTTGGGCGAATGCGGCAGGCGCGGTAAGTAAGGTAAGCGCCAGGGCGACTGATAAAGTAAATGGTTTCATGCTGCGGGTGATTTAGCAGGTACAAGATAGGAATATTAGCGTCGAAAAGGGTTGTGTTTTTACAATCAATGGATTAAAATCCGTTGCTACAGGATGGGCCGAGGCTACGCCTCTTTCTTTCGGAAAGTACCATCGGCACGAACCATCTTGTAGAGCCGGGTTTCAACCCGGTCGCTATTTCAATATCATCCCAAAATAAGCCACCCATAAAATAAAAAATACCTGCATGGGTATGCGCAGCCACAGGTAGCCTACGCCGCGGCCCTGGTAAGTGGCGTTCTGGTAGTCGACGCTTTTTTGCGCGGCATTGATGTTGGCGGGTAGTACCAGCAAAAAGAAAAGGATAAGCAGATCTGCAGCAAGGCGGCGGGCATCGGGTATGCACAGGCCGATGGCGAACACTGCCTCCATAAAACCGGTAAGGTACACCAGCTGTTTTTTGGCGGGAATAAATTCGGGCACCATCATGCTCATGCCTTCGGAAAACTTAAAATGGCCCATCGCTGTGAACAGCAGCATAACTGCCATTGCGATGTTACCGGCAAAAATGTAGTTCCATTGGCGCTGGATAAACCAGCAGCCAAAAAGCACCAGTAAAAATGTGACCAGTAATACTAAAAGCGGTTTCATGCAAAAGGTTATGTAGCATGAAGTTAAGAATTTATTTGAAAAGTAAAATTGGTTATCCGGCAAGCTACCGGTTAAGATAAACCTCATTTTAAACAAGAAAAACATTGCCTGTGTGGTGGTTGAACGATAGTTTTGCTTGAACCAATTATAGTTATATGTCTAAAAAATTTACTTTTTTAATTGTCGCCTTTCTCGTTCTTGTTACCGGGAATTTGCTTGCCCAACTGCCTAAAGTGGCCTGCGGAACAGTGGAGCGGCTGGAAAATTTCCGGTCGGAATTTGTCGGCCCCCGCAATGTGGATATCTGGCTGCCTGAAGGTTATTCAGCCACCAAAAAGTACAATGTACTGTACATGCACGACGGCCAGGCGCTTTACGACAGCACGCTGATGTGGAACAAACAGGAATGGGGTGTCGACGAAACGATGTGCAAGCTGCTGAACGAAAAACGCATCAAAGACTGTATTGTCGTGGGTATTTGGAACACCGGCGCGAAAAGATTCCCGGAATATTTCCCGCAGAAGGCATTTTACAGCCTTACCCCGCAGCAGCAGGAAAAAATACTCGCCATTGGTCGCGATAAGGGTGCGCCCTTGCTGGGAAACGGGCCGGTGTCGAATAATTATCTTAAGTTCTTAGTAACTGAGCTAAAGCCTTATATCGACAGTCACTATAGTACCATGCCCGATCAGCAGCATACTTTTACTATGGGATCAAGCATGGGCGCGTTGATATCGATGTATGCTATTTGTGAATATCCCGACGTATTCAGCGGCGCTGCATGCCTGTCTACCCATTGGCCTGGTACATTTACTACAGAAGATAACCCGATACCGGCAGCGTTTTTGCAGTATTTAAAAACGCACCTGCCGTCGCCAAATAATCATAAAATATATTTCGACTACGGCAGCAAAACGCTCGACGCCATGTACAAACCGTACCAATTGCAGGCCGATACTATTATGAAAGAAGCGGGATACTCTGAAAGAAACTGGATAACCCGCGAATACCCCGGGGCCGACCATTCGGAAAATTCGTGGCGTAAAAGGCTGGATGTTCCGTTATTATTTTTATTAGGCAAGTAGACCGTTCCTCCTATTTCCTTTAAAACAAAAAAGGCATGATTTTCATCATGCCCTTCAAAATATCTTTTTTAAATGTGTTTAGTTCGAAGTGAATACTTTCACATAATCTATCGACATGGTACCGCCCTGTATGTTGGCCGTCTTTAACTGGCTGTAATATAAGCCACCGATAGGAAGGCTGAACGTGAGGTACTGCGGTTTGCCGAATAAGCTGGAAACGTAGCCACCTTTGGTTTTAGTCTCCACCAGTTTACCGTCGATGTATGAATTTAACGAGTTTTGCGTCCACTCCATTACATAGGTATGATAGCATGCTGAAAGATCCTCGGTTACCGGGTTATATAAGATACCGCCGGATACCACATTTGAATTCGCGCTTGAACCGTACGCATAATCAGTGGCATATACTTTGGTGTTGTCGCCCTGCGTTTCAGCAAAGTCTATCTCGCCGGTAGTTGGCCATGCACCGCCACCAAAACCATAAAAAAGTGAGGTAAGGCCATAGCCCGACGCCATTTTTATCCTGGCAACTATCCGCACCTTGGGAGTGGACGAGTTTGCAACAAAAGTTGATTTGCTTACCATCCATCCCGAAGTATAGTTAAAGTTTTGCATGGTGTCGTTCCCTACCGTCTTCGGTCCGCTAACGGTTTCCTTTTTTGCTGTTATTACAGCCGATCCACTGGCAATCTGTACGTTCGCCGGCTCGTAGCATTGCTCTTCCATGATCAAACCACCTTTAATAAGGTTCCATTTTGAAAGGTCGCCGGTAAAATCGTCCTCAAATGTTTTCGTCCAGCCGTGGTTGGTATAAGCGGTATCACTTACATCATAATCGCAAATTACGCTCGTAGTGTTTGGATTAGTGTATTTCCCTACGGTCCCGCCGGTGTTGCCACCGTTATTGCCGCCGTCGCCCGAACCCGTGCCATTGGCTAATTTTTTACAGCCGACAGACATTATACATAAGGAACCTAAAAGAATTGTGCAGATAAAAGTTGTTTTCATATTTAAAATATTTTTCATCCGGTAAAAATTTAACGTCAAATCGTATAATAATTGTTACCTGAAAAATGTTTTACCTTATACGTAAATAAAAGACCTATGGATACGCAAAATGTGACTTTTTTTTCGTCCAAAGGTTTAAAAAGAAATAAATATTCTAAGTTATTGATAACTAATTGCTTACCGAGAATAATTATTTCCTTTTAATTATTAGCCTTTTACACCGATTATTTAAAGAGAATAAAATATACTTTGAATTTAAAAGTACTTTTTGTTTATATTTGCAAAATGATAAAAAATGTTGAAAAGTTTTTTTTAACAGAAAGCATTACCGGTGTAAAAACCTTAAAAAAATTACGTTTAAGCTTTTCGAAAACTCATTTAGCCGCAGCTATCCTGTTGTTTTCCATTGAGTTTTGCATCGCCCGTTTTGTACACGATGCCATCATTCGCCCTTATGCAGGCGACCTGCTTGTAGTTATCCTTATCTACTTCACGATAAAAACCTTTGTCGATGCTCCTGTTTCCACGACAGTTTTCGGTGCGCTGCTATTTGCCTATGCGGTTGAAATATCCCAATATTTTCATTTGGTAAAACACCTGGGGTGGCAAGGCTCCGCATTGGCGCATATCGTACTTGGCAGTAGCTTTTCATTAATCGATATGCTGCTTTACACAATTGGCGCCGCAATTATAATTATCGCCGAAAATATGACAGCCCGGGTAAGGGCGTTTAAATATAAAATATGAAAAAATATTTTGTTGACAGGCACTCCATTGTGAGAGAGATATGGGGCAAGGCCGATACGGTGCTTTTCATTTTTGCCGGTGCTTCGGCCGAGTTTGCGTTGAACCGTTCGGTCGACTGGCTGTATTTTACAGGCCGCTTGCCTGCCGACCCGCTTGGCAGGTTGTTCAGTACGGTAAGCTACTCTCAAAAGATCATTTTTTCGGACAATGATAAGGCCCTGCAAAGCATCGACCAGATAACGGCTATCCATAAAGGTGTTGAGGCAAACCGGGGTACTAATATACCCGCTGAAGCTTATCTGGAGGTACTCTACATGCTGATAGATTATTCCATCCGCGCGTTTGAACTGATGGAACGCAAACTTACCGAAGCCGAGAAAACAGAGGTTTTTGACGTTTTTTATCGGGTCGGCTCACGCATGGGGCTGGATGGTCTTCCGGTTAATTATGCCCAATACCTGGACGAACGGGAAAAACATTTGAATGAGGGGTTGATAAAAAACCATTTTACAGCCGACCTGTACAAACAATACCGGAAACACCTTGGTGCCATACGTTATCTTATTTTGAAACAGGCCCAGGTACTTGTTGGCCCGGATCGTGTAAAACGCCTGCTTTCGCTTGGCAGTATTCAATGGCTTAAGCCTGTAGTATGGTTATATAAGGTATTTCGTAAAATACGGCTTGAAAACCTGCTGAAACTGGCCATCCTGCCGCCGGAATATGTTATGCAGGTGAAAGCGCTTGACGCAGTTTCCTGAAGCTGCCCGGCTCGTGGCAAATGAGGTGCCATTCCCGCTCTCTTCGGCCGTGCGCCAGTACAGCAATAACAACCTTAGTGTCATTTATTTTCCACCAATATTGCATTTTTAATATTTTAAGAAATAAATTTAATTAAAACATTATAAAAACAGGGGCGTTGTCATTGAAGTTAGGTTTAACAAAATGAATAACATCATGAAAAAAATAAGTGTTTTAATAACAGCAGTAGCGTTGACAGGATTTTTTGAGTTAGCGGCTGCACGAAGTACTTCGAATACGGCAAGTGATAAAACGATCGCCGGCTCATCATTGAGCCGTACGGATACCATACCTTCAAAAAAGAAAAATAAGAAAAAGGATCACCGTGATACGACGCCACCGGCCCCGGCGCCAAATCCGACACCGGCGCCAAGCCCTAATCCGCCGAATCCGAGTCCGAACCCGCCGAATCCCAATCCGAACCCAAGCCCGGCGCCAACTCAACCTACAAACCCGCCAAGCACACCGCCTTCACCTTCAGCACCAACTAACCCACCCCAGGCTTAAAATTGAGCCTGATCAAAATACGATGGCCGGAATTTATAACCGGCCATTTTTTTAAAGATCGTCCCTATGAAAAGACAGTTTTGTACTATATCCGCGACAACTTATAGCTATGCCATTCAACCGGCGTCTTATTCAGATCGCCGGCTGCACAAACCTGATTATTAAGGCATTATTCACCTTCTACGGTCCACCATGCAGTTCATTGGCTTGCCTTTTGGATCACTTACATCAAATACACTAACTAAAACAATTATGAAAACAAATTTTAACACCCGGAGCCTTAAACCGGCATCACTATTATTTTCAGCTATCACATTGGTATCCGTTGCCTTTACATCATGCACCAAAGACAAGGCAAATACAAGCTTGTCGGCTTACGTACAGGTGGCCAACTCGGCCGAGGGCTCGGCGCCCCAGGATTTTTACCTGGACAATTCGAAAGTAACCACCTCGGCAGTGGCTTACGGACAAAGCTCGACCTTTATTGAGAGCAGTGCGGGCGACCGTATGGGCGCCTTTAAAAATACCGGAACGGCCACAACCAATACCAGCGTAAGCCTGTCACTTTCGGCAGGGCAGTATTACACCGTATTTTATGTTGACGGGAACGCGCACACCACCGTACAGGACGACCGCACGGCGCCGCCATCCGGCAAAGCACGCATCCGTTTTATTAACCTGAGTTCGGCGCTGTCGTCCAACGTTGACTTTGCATTAAGCGGCGGAGCTAAACTGGCATCGGCGGTGGGTTTCAAAGGCGCATCGGACTATTATAACGTCGACCCCGCCAGCACATTTTCAATAAGCGCCAGCGGGTCATCTTCAGCGCTGGTAAGTATTCCGACAACTATTCAGGCCGGTCATATTTATACCATCTTTGTTTCCGGCGATTCAAATGCCACCCTATCATACCACCTGGTAACAGAAAGTTAATCAATTATTCTATAGTCTATAAATACCCAAAGCCCGCGCCTTAAAAAAGGCTGCGGGCTTTGGACTTATAATAAAGATCTATCAGAAATTGAGGGTTAAACCCAACATGGTTTGAAACTCGCTGATCGGCAACTTCGTCACATACCGGCCCATCACATCGGTATGATTATCATTCTTGACCGAGGGGCCCGGCGAGCTGACGTAGGCACCTTTGAGGGCAACGGTCCAGTTATCAGAGAACTTCCACCGAAGCCCGGCGCTTCCGCCATAACCTAGTACAAAAGCTGATGCCTTACGCTGGTAAAAAACAGCCGTTTGATCGGGAATGCCTGTGAGCTGAACAGAGGTTTCGGGTGTCGAGAATATTTTGATCAGGCCGCCTGATGCGCGCAGGTCCAATACAAATTTATGGTAAACAAATGAGTACTGCGGACCAATAAGGATATTCCAGTTGTGGTAACGGCCGGTTGCAGTTACCGAGGTGGCATCGGCCGAGTAAGAATTAGTGTAACCCTGCGCAAGTGCATAGGTGTCATCATAAGTCAGTTTTCCCTGGTCCTGGAATGTTAGCGTGTAACCCACAGCCAGGTTTTTATAAACGTAAACCGCCCCGTCTATACCAAATGTCACGCCTCTTTTTGCAAAGCCCGATTTATTATTACTATAATTGGTACTGCCATAGTTGCTGTTAGGGTTTGATATTCCGCCATATAAGCCTATATAACTTTTCTCATAAATTTTATTGTCCTGTGGTTTATCGTTATCCTGGGCCTGCACGCTAAATGCAGAAAATATGATAGTGATTATGGATGCTATAGATATAATTTTTTTCATGTTGTGATATGCAGAAATAGTTTCTTAAACCAGAAATTATTGGTTGTTAATGTACTGATAGGATTTATTAGTGAATTCGCCCGAGGTGATGTTGTCAACTGTTATCGAAACAACATTACCGTCTCCGTCATAAATCGTCGACCTGGAATAAAAGTTAAAAGTACCCGTGATCTGCTTTTTAACTGAGTCAACAGCGGTAACGGTAACCGATCCTGCGCCGGGTTCAATAGTGCCGTGCGGTAAGAACACGTAGTTACCATCGGACAGTTGTTGTGTATTATATTGCGCCGTAACCGTTGAACCGTCTACCGTATAAGTACCCAGCGGAAATCCCTGCGTATCGCCGGCATTGGCAACCGCTACTGAAAAAAGGACTTGTTTCTGGCTTTTGGTTCCAACGCAACTCAATGTTTTCATTTTGGTATCCGGGTTGTAGGTTATAAACATATTTACTGTATCCGGGGCCCAGGTGCTGCCATTAATATTGGCCTGGAAAGCCTTGGTAGTATAGGCTGTAGCGGTAATAGCGTCCTTGTTGCAGCTTTGTATGGCAAAAGCAAACAGTGCAGATAACAGTAAGAAGGCGGGTAGTCGAAGTTTATTCATATATTTATTTACGCTGATAACGGGATTTATACTTTTTAATTATAGCAGTCACGATTATTTTACAGCCAACTAAAGTAATCCGCCGCAAAAAAATTACTTTTTTATCGAAAACCGTAATTTAAACTGATAAAAAAATAAATATCTTCATATCTGTTTTTTTTCAGACCAAATATATGGTCAAATACGATCACAAATAATTATTTGCGACAAAGTATCTTTATTACCTAAACATGGATACGCCGGGCAAAAAGCACGATATTTTTATATGCAGCGCAAAAGAGGACAATGGTATTGCCCTGGCGATGTGTAAATTCCTGGAAGCGCAGGGCCTTGCTTGCTGGATAGCCTCGCGCGATATACAGGCCGGTAAGGATTATGCCCGGTCGATCATTGATGCCATACAATCATCATCTGTACTGGTTGTGGTATTAAGCGAACATGCGAACCTGTCGAACCATGTGCGCATCGAGGTGGAACGGGCATTCACCCATAATATAAATATCCTGCCGTTCCGGGTACAGGATGTTCAGCCTCAGCAATCCCTTGAGTATTTTCTCAGCTCGTACCATTGGCTCGATGCCATAGATGGAAAACCCGCCGATCATTTTGATGTGCTGAGCCGCAATTGCGCAGCATTGCTTGGGCGGGAATTGAAGCCTACGCGGCAAAAATCTAAACCCGGACCCGCCTTAGAAAAACCAGCCGATCGGGCTGAAGAGCTAAAACCGGAAGATATGGTTCAACCCAAACCTGCCGAACCGCCGGCGCCAAACCCAAAAGAAGAAGCGCCGGTTGAACCTTTGCCACTTGCCCCGCCTGTCGTTCCGCCTCAACGTATCATAAAAAAAGACGAATATCCACGGCCAATAAAACCGCCTGTTCCGCCTATCGGCAAAAAGAGTTTCAATAAAACATGGCTTTGGCTGGCTTTGGGCTTTGCAGGCCTTATCGCGTTGTTCTTCCTTTATAAGTCTGTTTTTCAAAAGCATACCATAACCTTTAAGAACAATACGCTGACGGCCATTTTTATTGAACTTGACGGGGACATGAAAACGATACCCTCCGGAGGGACATTTGATTATACGGCAAAGAACAAATACCACCTGCAAACACAGGCCAGCACGTATATCCTGAATTCGAAAGGAGGAATACTGGGACAGAAGATCATCTGGCACATCGACACCGTAGTGGGTTCCTGGAAAAATTTCAGTTACCCGCTATATATCGGCCCTAATTTTTTCCTGTTGAGGGTTGTCAATAATTCGCCGGCCAATATCAATTATATGAAAATGACAGCAAGCGAATTCAATTATACATTCGATTATAATATATACATACCAAATGATGGCCGGTCGTACGATATGGGTTATTTCAGGACACTTTCCGACCTGAATGTTTACATCAGGGATGCTAATAACAAGTACCTGACCTGGGATAATGGCAAAAACCTGACCTATCCCAACCTTTATAATCAATACGTCAGTTTCCCATATAAGTACTAAGCCGGTTCGCTTTTATTTGCCCAAATGGCGCCCGTTAAAAATAAACCTCCAAAAAATAATTAAAGATTAAAGGATGTAATCATAAATTAAACTTCAGGTGGAAATAATTAAACTACTGAAAATTAAGCTATTACCTATTGTTTTTTTGTGAAGTAATACTGATATTTATAATACGAGGAAAATTTGCTGAAAAACTAAAAAAATGACGACAAGCGGCCGCTTTTCATCATCATCATACATCCGTCCTTGTTTTACATGTTAAAGAAATCTTTTTTATTATGAAAAAATTTTTACTCCCGGGTGCATTGGTTTTGGCAGGTTTGCTATTTATCGGCATGTCGTTTTTTAACTTTGGTAAAGACGCCCTGACCGTAAAGATCAGCAACGCGAGCTACGTTATGCCCTCGGTTTACAAAGTTTACGCCAACCCTGAGGCGCTTAATGGCGAGTACTACTTCTTCAAGATGCTGATGACCAACAATGGCAACGCATCTATGCAGGATGTAAAAGTATCTTATGACATTCCGGGCTATATTGACTGGACCGAGCTGCAAACCATCCCTGTGATATATCCGGGGCAGCATGTGGTGATCAGGTGTTACCCCCACTTTAAGGATGATGTTGTAAAAAAGATGACCCAGTCGCAGGAGACGGGAGAGATCAAAATAGAATACAACGGCGGCAAGACAAAAAAGGAATCCTTCACCTTTAACATGATGGGCCGTAACCAGTTTGTTTATACCGACATACCGGCCGACGAGGTTACCAGCTACCCGGACATGATGCACAATACCCAACTGCTTCCATGCCTGGTTACACCCGAGGATCCTATAGTGAAGTACTACACATCACAGGTGCAGGACAAATTTATGCAGGGCGAAGCAGCTTCGGTGGAAAATGATCCGCAGAAGGCGATGCAGGGAGCAAAAGACTTTTTAGTAAAGCTTTATGCGGCAACGGTAGCAAGCCGAATGGTTTACAGCGGAACCGAAGGTATCCCGCAAAAAATGGGCGACATCAGCTCGACCGTACAAAGTGCACGCCTGCCACGAGAGGTTGTTACCGGCAATACGGGTCTTTGTATCGAATTATCGCTTTTATATGCCAGCGTGCTTAAGGCTGCAGGGCTCCATCCTGTTATTTTCCTGATACCGGGCCATGCATTTCCAGGCGTACTGGTCAACAACTATTACTTCGCGATCGAAGCTACGGGAGTAGGCGGCCAGGGCCTGGGGGGAACCATGACCCCTGAACAGGCCTTTGAAAAAGGGTCGCAGGAGCTGGCTACATTTATTGATGGCTATCAAAAAGGCGACACCCGCAATATCGTGATCGATATAAACGACCTTGAAGCCAAAGGTGTAATACCAATGGAACTGTCTGACGATGAATTCCTGCGGAAAAAGGTGGACGATATTGCCGCCACTTTTGGCGGGGGCGGCACGGCCCACACCACTGTAGTTGTTAATAATGAACACCGGGAAGGCAACAGCGGTCACAAAACCAATAATTCGGGTTCGGGTATGCGGTCTTATTCAGGCCAGATCAGTTTCAGTTATCCTGCCGGATGGCAGCGTTCGGGCAATTACCCGGTTCCGCAGGTAAACACACTTGTTACCCGCATTGTAACACCCGACCAGACGGCGGGCATCAGTGTGTGGGATATACCCGCCTCAAGTCCCGACCAGGCGCTGTACATGTTAAAAAATCAATTGGCGGCCCTTGGGCAGTACATAACTTATCAAAAGGTAAACCAGGCCAATGGCTATTCCATGTACCAGGGGTCCACAAGTTACAACGGGGGTACTTTCCGATGGGAGGGTGTATTCCGAAGCGGAGGCGATGGTGTTGTTGGCCTTACGATGGGCGGCGTCAACTTTGCCGGTTACCAGGGAGTATTTAACTCAATTATCACCACTATACGATAGGAAAAGTCATGAAAAAAATATATTTCATTTTAATAATACTTGCTTCGTGTATCAAGGTTAGTGCACAGCAGGTGGACCCGCTAAAGGAGAATATGACCTTTGATATCGACAACCTGGGTGATGGTAAAATAACCATGAGCATGACCTACAATGCAAGCCAATGGGATAATTTCCAAAAGATATATGGGTCAAATGCCCTGAACTTGCTGAAAAGGCAAATGGAGCGCTCGCTTCCGGCTTATTACCTGCAGGATTGGGATTATAAGGAAGATGCCGCCAACCGCACCTATACCCTGTCGTTCCAGGCGCTTGGGTTGGCCAAGATAGACGATAACGGCAGTTGGGTGATAGACCTTGACCAAAAGAAACCGGATATCACCAAGATGAGCGACCGCAACTATGCCATGACCACAACTTACAACTCA